>Ga0209118_1000069_pt1 | contig 76185 bp, 67 predicted proteins | sample BlaSpr_A8_Ref_M1_FD_187988 | JGI IMG/M metagenome (GOLD analysis project Ga0209118, IMG submission 187988) | Forest soil microbial communities from Thunder Bay, Ontario, Canada - Black Spruce, Ontario site 2_A8_Ref_M1 (SPAdes) (version 2) | ecosystem: Environmental > Terrestrial > Soil > Boreal... | reverse complement strand
GTCACCGGGACCTTGCGCTTGCGGTCGATCTTGACCGTCAGCAGGTCCTTCGCCGAGGTCTCGATCTCGAGCCACGCGCCGCGGTTCGGGATGAGCTTGGCGCCGAACAGCTTGCGGCCCGTGTTCGGGTCCTCGGCCGCGGTGAAGTACACACCTGGCGAGCGCACGAGCTGCGACACGACGACGCGCTCAGTGCCGTTGACGATGAAGGTGCCCTCGCCGGTCATCATGGCGAAGTCGCCCATGTAGACCTCGGACTCCTTGATCTCCCCTGTCTCCTTGATGGTCAGGCGGGTCTTGATCCGCAGCGGCGCGGCATAGGTCATGTCGCGGTTGCGGCACTCCTCGACCGAGAACTTCGGCTGGCCGAACTCGTAGTCCAGGAACTTCAGCTCGAAGTTCTTGCCGGTGTAGTCCGTGATCGGGTTGATCTCGTCGAAGAGCTCCCGCAGACCCTCCGTCTTGAACCACTTGAAGGATTCGACCTGCGTCGCGATAAGGTCCTTCAGCTCGACGAGGTTCGGGATACGACCATAGCTAAGACGTGAGGGAGCTCTCATCTCTGAGATCATTCGGTTCTCCTTGAAAAAGGGCGCGCTCAGTTAATGGGCATGAGTGAGCGGCCGGGCGTGCACGAACGGCCAGTATACGACTAAACGCCCCCCGCGTGGGGACGTTTAATCAAAGCCAGGCGACCCGCTCGCCTGACCGAGGTGCGGGCACTATAGCACCGCCTGGGTTTCGTCGCTAGCCTTAAAAGTGATGCCTGACTGGAAGGCCCTTCGCCACCAGTTTCCCCTCCTGGATCGCTACATCTATCTGAATGCTTGCTCCCTGGGCCCCCTCCCCCGCCGAGGGCGCGCGGCCCTCGAGAGGTATGCCGACGACTGGGACACCAAGGGGACGCCGGTGTGGTTCTCGGACTGGCTCCCGCTGCTGGAACGCCTGCGGACCCGTGTCGGCGGGCTGCTCAACGCCCCGCCGGGATCGACGGCGATCGCGCCGTCTGTGTCGGTGGCGCTGACGACCCTGGCCTCCGGCCTCCGGTTGCCCGAAGGCCGGAACAAGGTGCTGATCGGCAAGCTCGATTTCCCGACCATGGGCCACCAGTGGCTGTCGCGACCTGAGTTTGAGGTGGAGTTCGTGCCCAGCGTCGACGGGATGACCATCCCTCCCGAGGCCTTCGCCGAGCGTATCGACGAGCGGACCGCCCTGGTGGTGACGACCCACCTTTTCTACACGACCGGCTATCTCCAGGACGTCCGCGCCATCGCCGATGCCGCCCACGCGGCCGGCGCCCTGTGCCTGATCGACGGCTACCAGACCTGCGGCTGCGTCCCGATCGACGTGGGCGCGATGGATTGCGACGCCTTCGTCGGGGGGTGCCTCAAGTGGCTGTCGGGAGGCCCGGGCACCGCCTTCATGTACGTGCGGCCTGAGCTGATTTCCAAGGTCCGCCCGCATGGGACGGGCTGGTTCGCCACCCGCGACCCCTTCTCGTTCACCCTCGAGGAGCTCGACTTCGCCGACGACGCCCGTCGCCTGGAGACCGGGACCTGGGCTATGGCCTGCCACTATGCCGGGCTGGCGGGACTCGAGCTGATCCTTGAGGTCGGGGTCGAGCATATCCAGGAACGGCTCCGCGACATGACCGATCGCATCCTGGAGCGCTGCGAAGAAGCCGGGGTCAAGACCTTCACCCCTCGCGAGCGCGAGCGCAGGTGCGGCATCGTGACCCTGGAGAGCGATCGGCCCGAGGAGGTGGAGCTCAGCCTCCACAAAGCCGGCGTCATCGTCGACTCGCGACCTGGCCGGATCCGCCTGTCACCACACTGGTGCGTCACGGAAGGCGAGCTGGAGCGCGGAATGGACCTGGTCTTCGAGCACCTCCAGGCCACCGCCAAGACCGTCTGACCACCCCGAACAAGCCCACCACAAGAAGGACCGGCAGGACGATGCCCGGCATAGTCGCAGCTCCGGGCGCGACTGCTGCCACCGCACCAGAAACAGCCCGCACAGTGCTCATCGATCCCCAAGCTATCGATCAGCCCTTCGAGCCTACTGGGAGCCTCCTGTGAAATCACTGAGGCGGCAACTCCCTCTCCCCTTAAGGGGAGAGGGTCGGGGAGAGGGGCGACTTAAGAAGAAGAGCCGAGCCACGGCCCGGCTCGTCTCACGCCCTACCCCTTTTCTGTTTCTACTTCATCTCCGCGGTCGCGCCGGCTTCCTTCAGCCGCGTGACAGCCTTCTCGGCGTCAGCCTTGCTGACGTTCTCCAGGACCGGCTTCGGCGCCGCGTCGACGAGGTCCTTGGCCTCCTTCAGCCCGAGCTGGGTCAGCTCGCGGACCGCCTTGATCACGTTGATCTTGCTGTCGCCGACCGCCGTCAGGTTGACGGTGAACTCGGTCTGCTCCTCCACGGGCTCCGCACCTGCGCCGCCCGCCGCGGGCGCGGCTGCGACAGTTGCCACCGCCGCGGCGGCCTTGATGCCGAACTCGTCCTCGATCGCCTTCACAGCCTCGACGACGTCGAGGATGCTCCAGTCCTTGAGGGCCTCGACGAAATCCTTCGGTGTGAGTTTGGTTGCCATGTCTACGCTGCCTCCAATTTGTTCTTGTACGCCTCGAGCGTGCCGAGAAGCTGCTGAAGCGGTGTCTGCATGATTCCGACCAGCTGGGCGACCGGTGACTGAAGCGTGCCCATCAGCTGGGCGATCAGCACCTCGCGGGACGGCAGATCAGCCAGCTGCTTGATCTGGTCTGACGAGAAAACCCTGCCTTCGACGAGGCCGCCGACGACCTCGAGCTTCAACCTCGTCGCGCGAACGAACTCGTTGATGAGCTTGGACGCGATGCTCAGGTCGTCGTAGCCGAACGCGATGGCAACTGGCCCTTTGAGCTCGTCCTTAAGAGCCGGATGGCCGGCCGCCTCGGCGGCGCGCCGTGCAATGGTGTTCTTGACCACGCGGTACTCGACGTCGGCCCCCCGGAGCTTGCCGCGCAGCTCCTGGATCTGGCTGACCTTGAGCCCGCGGTAGTCGGTGAGCACGGCGACCTTGGCCTTCTTGAGCTTCTCGGTCAGAAGGTCGACCTGCTCCGCTTTCTGTTCTTTCCTGGCTTTCGGCAAATAAAAAATCCTCCCTGCTCGTGACCACGTCGAGGCAGGAAGGATCCAGCGTCCCTCACGACGATGCCTCGGTAGGAAATTAAGCGGGCCTGAGGCCCACACCTACGGTCTAGGGCAGGTCGCGAATTATACGGAGTTCCTCTTGACCCAGTCCTCGCGCAGCACCTCGGTGAGAATGAGATCGACCCACCGGCCATCGACGAAGCGGTCGCCTCGCCACCGGCCCACCTCACGGTAGCCCGCCGCCTTCTGCGCCCGCGCGCTGGCCTCGTTGCCTTCCAGGTAAGCCGCCTTCAGCTTGCGCAGCGGAAGCTGGGTGAACGCATAGCGGGCACGCAGCCGCATCAGCTCCCGGCCGAGTCCCTTCCCCCAAACCGCCTTGTCGCCAATGACGGTCCCGGTGGTTCCGAATCCGTTCTTCCAGTCGATGAACCGGATGCCGGTCGAGCCGACCGCTCGCGTCTCGAACTCGACCACCCAGACGACGGAGTCGGCATCCTTCGCAGTGTGCTCGAGCCATTCCTTCTCGCCCTCGATCGAGGGCGGCGTCCGAAGCTCGAGAAAGCGCGTGACCTCCATGTCCTCGAACCAGGTGATCATGGCCGGCGCATCTTCAGGCCTGGGTGGCCGGAGCCGCACGATCTTGCCCTGGATGACGGGGCCGTACATGGCCCGAAAGTGTATGAGAGGGACACCGTCCGATTCCGCACGTTTGGCGCCACCGGGGCGTATTAGTGTTCGGATTCCGCACGTTTGGCACCAGAGGTCCGTAATTGAGGTTGCGGCGGTGCCGGGCTAGCTGGAAGTGTGGAGCTTTGCCGCCTCTTTGACGTCCACCGGCACCGACGGTCCCTGCGTCGCGGCCAGGTAGAAGGTCCGCAGGTACTGGCCCTTCGAGGTCGCCGGCTTGTTGCGGATCAGCGCGTCGACCAGCGCCGTCAGGTTCTGTTGCAGCTGCTTCGAGTCAAACGACACCTTGCCGATCGGGGCGTGGACGATGCCGAACTTGTCGGTCCGGAACTCCACCTTGCCGCCCTTCACCTCCCGCACCGCGCGGGCGACGTCGAACGTCACCGTGCCGGACTTGGGGTTTGGCATCAGGCCCCGAGGCCCGAGGATCTTCCCGAGTGGTCCGACCTTGGACATGATGTCCGGCGTCGCAACGGCCGCGTCGAAGTCCGTCCAGCCCTCGGCAACCTTCTTGACCAGGTCGTCGCCGCCGACGAAGTCGGCGCCGGCCTCCTGGGCCTCCTTTGCCTTGTCGGCGGTGGCGAAGACGGCGACCCGCACCTTCTTCCCCGTTCCATGTGGCAGGACGACCGAGCCGCGCACCATCTGCTCGGCGTGGCGGGGATCGACCCCGAGTCGGATGTGAGCCTCTAAGGTCGCGTCGAACTTCGAGATCGAGGTCTCTTTGGCCAGCGCGACTGCAGCGTCCGGGTCAAGCCCCCCGTTGCCGTTGCTCGCGAGAGCCGCCTCGACCTTCTTGGCGGCCTCGATGTACTTCTTTCCTCTTTTCTTCGGCACGGTTACTCCACCACCTCGAGGCCCATGGAGCGCGCGGTGCCCTCGATCATCTTCATCGCCGCTTCGGGGTCATACGCGTTGAGGTCCTTTCGCTTCACCTCGACGATCTGCCGCATCTGCTGACGCGTGACGCGGCCGATCTTCTCGCGGTTCGGCTTCGCCGATCCCTTGTCGACACCCGCGGCGCGCTTCAGCAGGTTGACTGCGGGGGGAGTCTTGAGGACGAACGAGAAGCTGCGGTCCTCGTAGATCGTTATCTCGGCCGGCACGACATCACCGGCCTGCGCCTGCGTGCGTTCGTTGTACGCCTTGGTGAACTCCATGATGTTGATGCCGTGCGGGCCCAGCGCCGTGCCCACGGGCGGCGCGGGAGTGGCCTTGCCGGCCTGCAGCTCGAGCTTGAGGATCGCTCGGACCTTCTTCTTGCCCATCTGAGTCTCTTCTAATCCTTATATATGTCTATCGATGTGTTGATGCGCGGGCTCAGTGGACCTTCTCGACCTGAAGGAGGTCGAGCTCAACCGGCGTCTCGCGTCCGAACATGTTGACCAGCACTTTCAGCTTGCCTTTCTCGGGGTTGATCTCGTCGACCTTGCCGTGGAAGTCGGTGAACGGTCCATCGACCACGCGTACCGACTCGCCGACCTGGAACTCGACCCGGATCTTGGGCGCTTCCTGCTTCATCTGCTTCTGGATCGCCCGCACCTCTTTTTCCTGCAGCGGGACCGGGCTGTTCGCCGAGCCGACGAAGCTGGTCACTCCAGGGGTGTTGCGGACGACGAACCACGACTCGTTCGACATCACCATGCGCACGAGGATGTAGCCCGGGAAGATCCGCTTCTGAACGTGGCGGCGCTTGCCGTCCTTGATCTCGATCTCGTCCTCCATCGGGACGAGCACCTGCAGGATCTTGTCCTGCATGTCCATCGACTCGATCCTCTTCTCGAGGTTCTTCTTGACCTTCTCCTCGTGACCCGAGTACGCGTGGACCACGTACCACTGCGCCTCCTGGTCTGTCGCGGCGCTCTTCTCGACGGCCATCACTTGACCCCGTTGTAGATGACGCGCTTGGCGAGCTCGCCCAGGAGGTAGTCGGTACCGCCAATGAACACGCCGAGCAGGATCACGGTGAAGATCACGACGAGCGTGTACCGGTACAGCTCTCCCGCCGTCGGCCAGACGACCTTGCGGAGCTCCTCGTAGACCTCGCGCAGGAACCTCGCCGGAGCGAACTCCGACGGACGTTGCTCCGCGCGCTTGTCGGCTGTTACTGCCATTTGCCTTACTTGGTCTCCTTGTGCGGTGTGTGCTTGTGGCACCACTTGCAGTATTTGCTCAGCTCGATCCGGTCGGGATCGTTCTTCTTGTTCTTCACGGTGGTGTAATTGCGCCGCTTACACACTCCGCAGGCGAGGGCGATGATGTCTTCCATGGTTGGCTCTCTGGTTGGGGCTGAAAAGAAAAAAGCCTAGGTTACCTAGGCCCTGTCAATACTAGCAGACGCCTCAGAATCATCTTGTGGCCACGACCATTGCCGTGCTGCACGGCGATCAGACCGGGGAGGAGCTGCTTCGCGAGGCGCTCCGCCTGCTCGAACCCGACGTGCTCGGGTTCAAGCTCGAAAAGCGCGATTTCGACCTCTCGCTCGAGGAGCGCCGGAAGACTCGGAACGAAGTCGTCCTCGAGGCCGCCGAGGCGCTTCGGAAGTTCGGCTTCGGCATCAAGGCCGCCACGATCACGCCTGAAGGTGCCGGCGACGTCGGCAGCCCCAACGCGATCCTGCGCAAGCAGATCGACGGGCGGGTGATCGTCCGGACCGGCCGGCGCATTCCCGGCGTCCGTCCCCTGGCCGGCGTCCACGCTCCCATCTCGGTCATTCGCATGGCAGTCGACGACGCGTACGGGGCGAAGGAATGGCGCGAGGGCCACGGCCTCGACGAGTGGGCGTTCCGGACCGAGAAGATCAGCCGGCGGACCTGCCGGATCGTCGCCGAATATGCGTTCACCCACGCCCGGCGGATCGAGGCGAAGGTGTTCGGGGGCCCCAAGTTCACCGTTAGCCCCGTGTATGAGGGCATGTTCAAAGAGGAGCTGGACGCCGCCGCGGCACGATACCCAGACGTGCGCTATGACCCGCAGCTGATCGACGCCACCTACGCCCTGCTGCTGGCGACGAACGGCGAGTCCCTGGTCATCCCCGCCCTCAACCGCGACGGAGACACACTTTCCGACCTGGTGCTCAAGATGTTCGGCACCATCGCCGGGGCCGAGTCGGTCCTCCTCGCCTTTGACGACGCCGGCGCGGTCACCGTCGCGATGACCGAGGCGCCGCACGGGACAGCACCTTCCCTGCAGGGCAAGAATGTGGCCAACCCGATGGCGATGATTCTCGCCGTCGCCTCGCTGCTCGGCTACATGAAGGGCGACCAGCCCCGCCAGGCGTCACGGGTCATCTACGAGGCGGCCCTGGAAGCGGTGTCTGACGGCATCCGGACGGCCGACCTCGGCGGTCACGCTTCGACGACCGACTTCACCGAAGAGGTGATCCGCCGGGTGCGGACCAAGATCGAAGTGTGGAGCGCGCTCGCCGACGTCGACCGCTAGAAAGTCACCTCCCCACCTGTGGGGAGGTGGCGCGCAAGCGCCGGAGGGGAGGTGGAATTGGCCCTTACCTACCTAGCACTTGGCGATTCCTACACCATCGGCACCGGCGCCTCCGACGAATCGCGCAGCTGGCCGGCCATCATCGCGGATCGCCTCAGCGCTGAGCTGATTAACCCGGCGGTCAACGGCTTCACCACGCTCGACCTCATCCGCGTCGAGCTGCCTTATCTTCAGCGCGTCAGGCCGGACCTGGTTTCGGTCCTGATCGGCGTCAACGACCTGGTCCAAGGCCGGACAGTCGAACAGTACGAAGCCTCGCTTCAGCGCATCTATAGGTCGGCGGCCGCGCTTCAGCTGCCGGTCGGCCGCGTTGCCGCGGTCACGATTCCCAACTGGTCGATGGTGCCGGCGGCGCGGGATTTCGGCGATCCCGACCGCCTGCGCACGACTACCGACGCGTTCAACGCAGTCGCGAGAGACCAGGCCGGCAAACACGGCTTCACGTGGATCGACATCACTAAGGTCAGCTCGTCCGGCAGCGGGGATGACTGGATCGCCGACGACCGCCTCCATCCCGGCGACGCTCAGTACGCGGCATGGGCAGAGGTGATCTGGCAGTGCGTCCGGGACGCCTGGACGAAGGCTTAGACCGTTATGCGCTTAAAAGACTCGGCGTACCGGTAGCCGCCCTTCCTCCCCACTTCTCGGTGCCGCTTGCGCATGAACTTCTCGAAGTCCCACTCGCGGCCGGGCTTGGCCACCTGGCTCTTGTGCTTGCGCAGCGCCGCGAACTTCTGGTCGAGCGTCGAGCTGATGTCCACCAGGTGGTCGCCCGAGGTCCAGAACGGGATCCAGACCTCCTTCACCTCGTGCGGCTGCAGGCCCTCCTTGAGCAGGCCGCGGAAGGCTCGCGGATTGCGGGAGTCCGGGTACACGGCGGCCATCGTCGCCTCACCGACCGCCAGGTGATCGGGATGCGATCCGCCCATCGGCGCGTCGAGCACTCGGCCTGGGAGGTGGGTGATGACGAGCTCGGGCTTGTGCTTGCGAATCATCCGAACGATGTCGTGCCGGAGCTTCAGGTCGGGCGACAGGTGCCCGTCCTTGTACCCGAGAAACTCAACCTTGTTCACACCGAGCACGCGCGCGGCGGCTTTCTGCTCCTTTTGGCGGATCGCGATCAGCTCTGAATCCTTCTGCTTGGGATCCTCCCCGCCCTGCGACCCGTCGGTGACGATGACGTAGGTGACCCGCGAGCCATCCTTGACCAGCTTGGCGATCGTGCCCCCGGAGCCGAAGTCCGGGTCGTCCGGATGGGCTGAGACCACGAGCACGCGGTCGAACTTCTGGGTCTTCGAGTTCGACGAGTTGGAGTTGGCCCTCTTTTTCCTGACCGTTTTCTTGATCGCTGCCACGTCAGTGAATGTAAGCGATCGAAGAAGCGGACTGTTCCGCAGCATATCCCTCTCCCCTTCAGGGGAGAGGGTCAGGGAGAGGGGGCGCCAAAGAAGGACTCGGCCTGGCTCAGCGCTTGGCTTTCGCCGGAGCCCCCAACGATGCGAGCGGGATGGCCGGCTGGATAGGCTCCCATAGCGCCTCTAGCTGATCCGTCGTGAGGCGCGTCCGGGAGGCGATCACCCTGCCGCCGAACGCGGCGGTCTTTACCGCCGCCCAGCCTCCGCTTCCGATCAGGCGCATCGGAACCGTCACCACGGCGGCCAGCGCGGCGGCTTCCTCGGCCGGCCGTGTGCTCCCGTCCAGGGTCGCCTTGGAGAGCGCGTTCGACGCGGCATCGTCCACCTCCCAAGGCCGCGCCAGCACGGTGCACTGGCTGGCGCCCAGCCGGCCCACTGCCGTCACATAGCGCGAAACCATGGCCCCCAGCGAGCGCGGATTGGTGACCGGGATCGCGGACCCAAAAGGCGCATATGAGGCGGCGAACTTGATCGGTGTGAGGTGGTGCCTGCGCACCAACGCGGACACCGCGTGCCATGCGGCCACGGCCTCGTCGTCGGAGCGGCCGCCGAAAAAGTCGATCAGCGCCGTGCCGGCGTTGACCAGCGGTGCGACCGCCTCCTCGTTGGCCGGAGGCGCGGCCTCTGCGACCTTCTTCCAATCGTTGCTGCTCAGCGACGCAAGCTGGTGGGCGAAGCCGCTTCCGTTCACGTAGTCGAGGGGAATCGTCTGGGCGAATGGGGCGTACATCTGCCTGACCTGGTCAGTCCTCATGCGGCTGTGCGACTCCACCGCGTATCCGGCTCGCTCGACGGCGGCAAAAGCGCGACAGCGCGTGAAGGTGTCGAGCTCACGGGTGCCCTCGATCGCGGCGAGGATCGACCTGACGACCCCGGAGGGCTCGGCGCTGCTGTCGCGCGTGACGCTCACGACCAGCTTGCGGCGGTCCAGCACGCGAAGCCACTGGATCGGGCTGAGCTCAGCGACGCCCTTGATGAACATGCCGACCTCCACGCTGTTCAGCCCGTATGGAGCGCCGGCCTTTGCCGGCGCCGCCGCCGACACTCGTTTCCGAGGCGACTTGATGGTCCGGATCGCGCTGCTCACGGCCGCCTTCACCCTCTCGCCGGCATCCTGGTGGGCTTCCTCCGCGAGCGACGCGAGTGGGATGACGGCTTCGAGGGGCTTCCACAGCTCGCCGGCTTCCTGAGGCGAGAGGTCCGACATGCATCCGAGCACCCGCCCGCCGTGGACCGACGTGCGAATCGCCGACCATCCCGAGTCGCCGGTCAGGTGCGCCGGGATCACGCGGAGTGCGGCCATCGCAACCGCCTCCTCGCTCTTGACCTCCGGGTGCTTGGCCACCGCCTGCAGCAGGGCGCGCGATGCGCCAGGCTCGAGCCGCCACCGCCGGGCAAGGCCCTGGCACTGCTCGGCGGTGAGCCCCTCCAGCGCGGCGAGGAAGCGCCGGGTCATCGGGTCGAGCACATCGGACCCCGAGACCGGGATGAGCGCCGAGAAAGGCGCGTAATGGGCGGCGAACTTGAGCGCTGGGAGGTGCATCCGCATGACCAGCGCCGACATCGCATCCCAGGCAGCGACCTGCTTCTCCTCGCTCTTTTTCGCGAGCGTATCGAAGAGGACCTCGCCGGCCTTCGACATGGGCTCCGACATACGCCCGTCGCTCGAACGGATTGCGGTCTGGATCGAGCGCGCAGCTTCGAGTGCGCCCTGCGCGCGCCCGGCTGGCTGCTGCCCTGCCCCCTCTTTGGTTACTGAGCCGACCAGGCGACGCGCCGCCAGGACCTGCCTCCACTGCCACGGAGTGAGCTGGGCAGCCGCCTCGATGAAGGCCTCGACCTCGGCCGTATTCGGACCGAAGCGCCGCGAGGCATCGTCATTGGCACGCTGAATCCGGCCGAGAAGTCCATGCGACGCTCCCACGCCGTCAATTTTGGCGGGCACGGGGCGCTTTCCGACCGGCTTAGACAGTCTCCACCTTGATCAAGATCGGATTTGACTCCCCGAGGGTTATGCCCCGAAGCGGAAGCTCGCCTGGATCACTTTGAGGGTGGCCATGGCGCGGTCTCTTGCCACGCGATTCCCAGTCACTTGCTGGAACCAGGTGCACGTCCCACTCCGCTCTGCAATCACGTCGATCACCAATTGATTTGGATCACCCTGCGTTCCTGTCCGAACGAAGAGCTTCGCTTGTCGACGATCCACCACAGTAGCGCTCTGGTAGCCGTTGATCGGTTCACCGCACCCATTCGTGGAATCCTTCGGGAAGGCCCCGTAGACGTAGAAGTGCCAGTCGGTTGGGCCCAGACTCGCTGGGCTGGCTGCGGCGGCTCTGTTCGCAACCTCATGCGAACCCAGGGGATCACCTCGGAGGCCACTGACATCAACCCAGCCGGCGGGATATCGAAACGTGTAGCCATCCGTCGAATCGGTGATGGTTTGCCAGTCCGCCGGCGTCGAGGGGCCGATCGCATGAGATGCGGAGGTTGGACTCGCCGAAGGCGCGGTACCCAGGGCAGAACTGCAGGAGCCAAGTAACACTGCAACAAGGGAGAGAGACGCCGCGCAGACACATGTCAACGTACGGCTGGCGTTCCCCCGCAGGGCTGCGGCCACCAGCCTCGACCGACCTTGTCGTTGAGAGTCGACTGGCCAGGCCACACCAAAGGCGACGTTGCGCGGCGCCCACTCTTGCGAGTACAACCGCTCCAGCCGTTCCAGGGCGGACTTCCGACCCAGCCGGCGTTCTAGACCGTCTCCACCTTGAGGAGGTTGGTCTGGCCCGCGAGTCCTACGGGCACGCCTGCGACGACCACCACTCGATCTCCGGGCCGGACCAGACCGCTCTCTCGGGCGGCCTGGGTCGCGTTCTCCACCATCTGATCGGTGTCCTTGCCCGGGCTCACCAGGAGCGGGATGACGCCCGAATAGAGCGCGGTCTTCCGCAACACCTCTGGGTGCGGGCTCGCCGCGATGACCGGCACACGGGGCCTGGCCTTGCTGCAGCGAAGAGCGGTCGTCCCCGACTCGGTGAACGCGATGATGGCCCGGGCGCCGATCTCGTCGGCCGCTCTGGCGGCCGCGTGTGCGATGGCGCTGCCGACCTGTCCGGGCTCGCGCCACATCTGAGGGGCTCGTTGGAAGGCGGGATGCCGCTGCGCGGAGAGGCAGATCCGGGCCATCGCACGCACCGCCTCGACCGGGTGCGCGCCGACCGAGGTCTCCTGGGAGAGCATCACCGCATCGGTCCCGTCCCAGATCGCGTTCGCGACGTCTGAGGCTTCGGCCCGCGTCGGGCGGTTTGAGGTGACCATGGACTCGAGCATCTCGGTCGCGGTGATGACCGGCACCCCCGCGCGGTTGGCTCGGTCGATGACGTCCTTCTGCACCGCCGGCAGGTCGCCGAGCTTCAGCTCGACGCCGAGATCACCGCGCGCCACCATCACCGCGTCAGCAACCTCGAGGATCTTGTTGAGGTTGCGGATGGCCTCGAGCTTCTCGAGCTTGGCGATCACCGGCGCTTTGCACCCATGGGCGCCCAGGTGCTGCTGGCAGGCGAGGATGTCTTCCGGCCTCCGCACAAACGACAGTGCGACGTAGTCCACGCCGAGCTCGACCGCAAGCTTCAGGTCTTCCAGGTCCTTCTCGGTCAAGGCCGGCATCGGCAGCGGGCGGCCGGGCACGCTCACACCCTTGCGCTCGCCCAGCAGCCCGCCCCGGACGACCGAGCACTCGGCTCGCCCTGCTGTGACGCTGCGGACAAGAAGCTCGATCCGGCCGTCGTCAAGCAGCACGCGATCACCGCGATGCAGCGCCTCGACCAGCTCGGGGTGACTGACCTCGATCTCGTTTTCGCCGCTCCGGTGCCCGCTGACCAGAAAAACCATCCGCCCCCGGACCAGGCGCTGGAACGCGGCGTCCAGAGCCCCGGTGCGGATCTTTGGTCCCTGCAGGTCGCCCAGCAGCGCGATCGGCCGGTCCGCGGCTTCAGCCGCCTCGCGCACGTTCGCGGCGACCTGCCGGTGCGTCTCGTGGTCGCCGTGCGAGAAGTTCATGCGGGCCACGTCCATCCCGGCATGGATCATCGTGCGCAGCACCGCCGTCGAGGAGCTCGACGGCCCGATCGTGCACACGATGCGGGTCCCGCGGATCTGGCTCACCAGTGAACCGCAGTGGCCGGACGGGCCGCAGCTCGAGGCAGGCGACTGCCAGGTCGCCGGTCCGGGCGCCGAGACGAAGGAAGGGGTGGCGCTAGGCGGAGCGCATCCTTGCATGCGCGACGACGACGGGCCGGGCCCCCTGACGCACGTATCGGCGTCCGGAGCCTCGAGATGCGGTCTGGCCGGCCGCGGCGGTTCACGAGTACCTCTGCACCCGGCGACCGAGCTCGGCTTCGGCGTCGATCACGCGCCGCTCGAGCTCGAGCGCGCTGATCACCGCCCCGCCCATGCCCCGCACGAGGTCGCGCTGAAATCGATCGGACGTTGCGACGGTGATCACATCACCCGCCTCAGACGCTTCATAGGCCATGCGCTCGATGACGTGGTCGGCGGAGTGGCCCTTGCGCGTGAAGATGACCCGCACGCCGTCGACCATCTCTTCGCTGTTGGTCCGCGCGGTCGAATGATGCGCATCGAACACCACGGTCACGTCCGCGCCCACGACCATCCCGAAAACCGACAGGCGCTGGATCAACCTGTCTCGGCCCGCTTCCAGTGACGCACCGGTGAGCAGCCGCTTCAGCTCCGGCCATGCGTGGACCACGTTGTACCCGTCGACGATCACTCGTTCCACTAGCGGGTCCCGGGGAGGAAGCGCATGTTCAGCTGCCCGAAAACGACCAGGCTCTGATCGATGCCCAGCATGCCGGTCAGCTGCAGCACGAACGGAAAGAACGTGTCCCTGACCGGGGGCAGGAACCAAAGCGCGGCGAACACCGCGAGGATCCCGAGCTGTCCGTATTGATTCGCAAGGCCCTGGACCGAGTAGGGCAGCCACGGCCGGATGATGCCGAACCCGTCGAGCCCGGGCACCGGCAGCAGGTTCAGCACGAGCGCGATGACTTCGATGAAGCCCAGGAATGCGAGCGCCTCGAACAAGCCCTGGTTCGTGGTGGTGATCCAGTCCCGATGGCTCGGCACTAGAAACGGAATGGCGATCAGTAGTGCGCACACCAGCGTCCCCAGGGGGCCGGCGACGGAAACGGCGGAGTCCCACGCCCGAGTGCGCAGGGCGCCACGGTTGATGTAGACCGCTCCGCCCGGCAGCCCTATACCGCCGAGCAGGAGGAAGAGTACGGGCATGACCAGGCTGAGCAGCACGTTGGTGTAGCGCAGCGGATTCAGGTCGAGATAGCCGGACGCGCGGACGCTGCTGTCGCCGCCCAGGTACGCGACGATCGCATGGCCGAACTCGTGCACGCAAACTGACGTGATCCACCCGGCGGTCACGAAGACGATCGTCAGCGGACCCATGAATGCCGGAATCAGGCCGGTCCACAAGACCACCCCCGAGATGGCGGTGACTGCGATGAGTCCAATGAACACCGGGCTGACCTTGATCACGCCCCGAAGCGACGGCCAGGGTTTCTTGCGCAGCGCAGCGTCCGTTCGAGCGACGCTCGATGTGCGCGCACTGTCAGACCGCGCTCGTTGGGGCAGCGCCCGGCTGCCCTGCATCCGGTCCGATTCGCCGGGCTGGAAGTCCACCTTGGTTCCCGACTGGAGGTGACGGCGCACGTCGTAAAGCGTCAGGCCGGCTTGCTGGAGCGGCACCGACGTTTCCCGCGCGTCGCTGTAGAGCAGCGCGAGTAGAAGGTGGATCGAGTCCACCTGGTAGTGGCCGAGCACCTGGGCCTCGCGATTGGCGTTGACAAGCAGCTGTCGCAGCGGAATTGGCTGCGCGCTGGACGTTCCGGCGGCCGGGAGCTGCGCCGCGATGGATGCCGGGTCGATGCCCAGCGCTTTGATCGCCTCGTAGGCGGGTGTGCCTCGGCTCGAGAGGGTCGCCTGCAGGACGTCGGTCGGGCTCGCGTTCGCGCCACGCGCCTTGGCCGTGTTCGCCGCGCGCTCGAGGATGTCGCGGGCGGAGCGCGTCAGCGGGATGTCCGCGGCGGCTTGTTCAAGCTCAGCTTGGGCGTCAGGCATCGCGACCCAAGTCTAGGAAGACGTCGTTTCTGAAAGTGCGCCCTGCGCGCGCCAGGCCCGCTGCCTGGTGACCTCGTACAGCAGCGCGGCCGCTGCGGCCGACGCGTTGAGGCTGGCGATGTGACCCTTCACAGGCAGGCGCACGCGCGCGTCACATCTCTCTTTGACCAGGCGGTGCACTCCTTCGCCCTCGCTTCCGACCACGATGCAGACCCGCTGGGTGAAGTCGAATTCCCACGCCTCCATCTCGCCCCGCGGGTCGAGCGCGACGCACCAGATGCCCGACCGCTTCACCTCGGTGATCGCGGACGGAAGACCAGAGACCTTCGAGATGCGAAGCAGCTCGGTCGCGCCCGAGCTAGCCTTTACTGACGCTGGGGACAGCGGCGCGCTTCGGTGGTCGGGAATGATCGCACCGTCGCTGCCAAGGACCTCAGCACTGCGCAGGATCGCGCCCAGGTTCTGCGGGTCCATGATCGAATCGAGCGCGACCAGCAGCGATGGGTTGGTGGCGAGGAGCTCCTTCAGGAGCCACTCCTTTCGCGGCTTCAGCTCGGCGGCCACACCCTGGTGCACGCCGGGCGCGATCACGTCTAGCCGATCAGGCGGGACGACCTCAACCCGAACCAGCCGCCCCAGCTCGTCCAGGCGTGGATCATGGCCGAGGCCGGAGGCCTGGTACACCCTGACGACTCGCCCGGCGCGAGCCGCCTCGAGGACCGCGTTGCGCCCGTGGATCAGACCAACGGCGGCCGACCGGGCGCCGCCGCGCGCGGGTGCGGGACCAGGCCCGCGCGGACTCGGGCGTTTTACCGGACGCGGCGCCATCGCACTCCATCCTTCGAATCCTCGAGGGCAATCCCTTTCTGACGGAGCTCGTCGCGGATCTGGTCGGACCGGCCGAAGTTGCGCGCTTTGCGTGCAGCCTCACGCTCGGCGATCAGGCGCTCGACCTCGTCGGCGAGTCCGGGCTCCTCCACGCGCACGACGTCCAGGTGGGCGTCGAAGTCATCGATGAGCCCGAGCAGCTCTGCATGCGCGTGCGCGCCCACTCGCTCGGCGTCGAGCGCCGCGTTCGCCTCCCGCACGAGCTCGAACACCAGGCCGATGCCTTGGGGCAGGTTGAGGTCGTCGTCCAGCGCCTCCCGATAACCAGTCCGCACTTCTGCGATTCGCTCCGTCAACCCATCCACCGTCGAATCGCCCGGGGCCGTTCGCTGCACCCGCTCAGCGAACTCGCGCAGGCGCCGTACCTGCTCGGCTGACGCATGCAGGGCCTCGGTGCTCAAGCGCAATCGGGTGCGGTAGTGGGCGTTGGCGACCAGGAAGAAGCGCACCGCCACCGGGTCATTGCCTGCGTCGATGAGATCGCGGAGCGTCGTGAAACCACCTGCGCTCTTGGACATCTTCTCGCCGGTTGCGTCGGCGAGGTGCTCCGAGTGGAGCCAGACCCTGGCGAACTGCTTGTGATTCGCCGCCTCCGACTGCGCGATCTCGTTCTCGTGGTGCGGAAACATCAGGTCCACGCCGCCGGCATGGATGTCGAGCGTCTCGCCGAGGTAGCGCTTGCTCATCGCCGAGCACTCGATGTGCCACCCGGGCCGGCCCCTGCCGAACGGTGCGTCCCAGGCCGCGCCCAGCTTCTCATCTGCGGGCTGCGCCTTCTTCCACAGGGCGAAGTCGCTGATCGACTCCTTGTCATATTTGTCGTGTCGAATGCGGGGGGACGCCCCCCGGCCCCCCTGCGCCACCCCCGCGCCTGGTTTGAGGCCGCTCCGATCGAGGCGCGAGAGCGCCCCGTAAGCAGGGAAGCTCGCGATACGGAAGTACACGTCCCCGTCGGCGACGTACGCGAACTGCTGCTCGATGAGCGTCGTGATCATCTTGACCATCTCGGGGATGTGCTCGGTCGCGCGGGGATAATGCTCAGCCTGCTGCGCGCGCAGCGCGGCCATGTCCTCGAAGAACGCCGCCACGTAAGGCTTGACGTACTCGCCTATGGTCACCCCGGCGTGCATCGCCTGGTCGAGGATCCGGTCGTCGATGTCCGTGAGGTTCATCACATGCGTCACGTCGTAGCCGTTCACCTGGAGGTGGCGCCGCACCAGGTCGTAGAAGAGAAACGCGCGCAGGTTGCCGACGTGCGCGTAGTTCCACACGGTTGGCCCGCACGTGTACATGCGGGCGTGGCCAGGCGTCATCGGCTCGAAGACGTCCTTCGTGCCGGTCAATGTGTTGTGCAGCCTGAGCGTCACGTTTCCTCAATCAGGGCGATGGCCTGAGCCGCGATGCCCTCCTTGCGCCCGAGCGCGCCCAGGCCTTCCGGCGAAGTCGCCTTGACGCTTACGTGCCCGACGTCGACCTTCAATGACCGGGCGAGGTTGCCTTGCATCTGATGCAGATGCGGATGAAGACGCGGTTCCTCGGCGATCACCGTGGTGTCGATGTTCACGACCCTGTACCCGGCCGCGCGCATCGCGTCGGCTGCCGTCGACAGCAGGGCAAGGCTCGACGCATCTTTGTACTTCGGGTTGTCCGACGGAAACAACTTGCCGATGTCGCCCAGGCCGGCGGCGCCGAGCAGCGCGTCGATCACCGCATGAGTGAGCACGTCGGCGTCGGAATGGCCGTCCAGCCCCGTCGGGTGGCCGATGGAAACGCCGCCGAGGATGAGGTCGCGACCCGCCCTCAAACGGTGGACGTCGTACCCGATGCCGACCTTCATCCAGCTAGTCCTCCCCCTTCCAGGGGGAGGATAGGGCGGCGGCTTCCTGCTCTTTGATCAAAGCCTCCACGACCCCGAGATCCTCGGGTGTCGTGAGCTTGATGTTGGCCGGCTCGCCTTCAACCACCGTCACCGCGTGACCGGTCGCGGCCACCAGCTGGGCGTCGTCGTCGCCGACCAGTCCGGCGTCAGCAGCCTCCCGATGCGCGCGGGCGAGCAGCTCATACGAGAAGGCCTGCGGCGTCTGCGCCAGGACGATGCGCGACCGGTCCAGGCTCTCGACCAGCCGATTGCCTTCGACTCGCTTGACAGCATCGCGCGGGGAGATCGCTGGGAACGCAGCCCCCGACTCCATCGCGGCGGCCAGTACGCGCCGTACGAGCGTAGCCGTGGCGAGCGGGCGCGCCGCATCGTGCACCAAAACGAAGTCGCACTCTCCGAGGGCGGCGAGCCCAACGCGAACCGACGCCTGTCTGCTCTCACCGCCGCCTTTCACAACCACGGGCTTTCGAGGGCGCAGCGAGAGGACCTCACGCTCTGCGTTGTCCAGCCGGCTGGGTGGTGCGACGACCACGATCCTGTCAACCTCGTCAAGCGCGAGGAAGAGCTCGAGCACCCGCGCCAGCGTGGTCCGGCCGTTGAGCTGGACCAGCGCCTTGCTGCCCTTGCCGAGCCGCGAGCCGGAGCCCGCGGCCGCCACGATCGCTCCCACGGTCATTGTCAACTGGGCTCCTCAGGCCTGGGGCGGCTGTTCGGCCGCCGCCCGTTGTTGCCGGCCGGCTCGGCGAAGATCATCCGGCCGGCGGAGGTCTGAATCACCGACGTGACGACCGCGGTGATGGTCTGGTTCAGCAGCTTGCGCCCGTTCTGAATCACGACCATGGTCCCGTCGTCAAGGCTGCCCACGCCCTGGCCGGCCTCTTTGCCCTCACGCGCCACCGTGACCACGATCTCCTCGCCTGGGATGGCCACCGGCCGCATCGCTTGCGCGAGCTCGTTGAGGTTGAGCACCGCCACACCTTCCAGGCGAGCGATGCGGTTGAGGTTGAAGTCGTTGGTCATGATCGCCCAGTCCTTGCGCTTGGCCGTGCGGACCAGGTGCGCATCGATCTCCGTGCCGGGCGCTGTTTCGTCTTCCTCCACCAGGAGGTTGATCGAAGGATCCTTCTGCATGTCGGTCAGCACGTCGAGACCGCGACGTCCCCGACGCCGGCGCGTGGCGTCGGCCGAATCGGCCACCATCTGGAGCTCACGCAGCACGGAGCTGAGGATCACCAGCGGCATGTCGACGAATCCGGTTTTGGCGATGTCGAGGATGCGGCCGTCGATGATCACCGAGGTGTCAAGCAGCACGGCGCTCTGCCGGTGGCCCTCAGTCTGCCGGTCACCCCCGAAGAACAGAGACGTCAACTCGGCGCGGCGAGTGAGCCCCACCGCGGCGCCCTGCGCGGCCAGCAGGAGGGCAAGCACGAAGGACAGGGCGTAGCCGTATGGAAAGTCGCGCACGAAAAAGCCGATGAGAACGGCGATGACCAGGCCGACGACCATGCCGAGCAGACCGCTCAACAGGTCGGGCAGCGGAGTGCTCGTCAGCCGGAAGTTGAAAGTCCGCCATCCACCCAGCACGTACGGCGTGCCCAGGTAGGCGAATATCAATCCTTCCAGCGTGGTCAGCCCGATGATCACGAATCCGGGGTGGGGGTTTCCCACACCGCGGACCATGAAATAACCGAGCAAGAAACCACCGATCACTCCGAGCGCCGCCCCTAACCACCGGGCGAGATACTCGGAACGCTTCACGGGTTACCTCCTCAGGAGACCGATACGCCGGCCCCCCGTATGAATGCGCCGGACGTAATGGGTTTAGAAAAAGCGGCGGAGACTGCCTCCGCCAGGGTCCGGACCTCGACTACGTCGAGACCGGATGGCCGGCCGGTTTTCATACCGGCCGGAATCAATGCGCGTGTGAGCCCGTGCCGCGCCGCCTCCTGGAGGCGGCGCTCGAGCTGGCCCACGCGGCGCACCTCGCCTGTCAGACCGAGCTCACCAATGACAACCAGGCCGTCCGGCAGGGGCCTGTTGTCCTGGTTGCTGACGATCGACAGGGCGAGACCGAGATCGGCGGCCGGCTCCGTCACCCGGATGCCGCCCGCGACGCTGACGAAGATGTCCGACTTCCCAAACTTGTGGTCAAGACGCTTTTCCAGGACCGCAAGGATCATGTGGAGGCGGTTGATGTCGATGCCGTTGGCGATCCGCCGCACCATGCTGTTGTCCGTCTTGTTCACGAGGCTCTGGATCTCGACCAGCAGCGGTCGAGTTCCTTCGAGCGCGGCCACGATCGCGGTCCCTGGCGAGGAGATGACCGCCGAGCCGAGCAGGGCGGCCGATGGATCTGGAACTTCCTCCAGGCCGGCCTCGCCCATGGCGAAGACGCCGATCTCCTCGGCCGATCCGAAGCGGTTCTTCATCGCCCGCAGGATACGTAGCTCCTGCCGGCGGTCGCCTTCCAGGTACAGCACGGTGTCAACGATATGCTCCAGGACCCTGGGACCAGCTATCGCACCGTCTTTGGTCACGTGTCCGACGAGGAAGATGGGGACGCCGGTCTCTTTGGCGAGCCGCATCAGCCGGGCCGCGGATTCGCGGACCTGGGTCACGCTGCCGGCGCTGCCCTCGAAGCCGGCATCCGTGACGGTCTGGATCGAGTCGATGATCGCGAGCGCGGTTGGCTCGGCCGAGATCGCGTCGCAGATCACGTCGAGGTCGTTCTCAGCCAGGAGGAAGATGCCCGACTGCAATGCGCCCATGCGCTCCGCTCGCATGCGAACCTGCTGTGCTGACTCCTCGCCCGATACATAGAGGACCCGACCGCCACGGTGCGCGACCTGGGCCGCCGCGTGCATCAGGAGCGTCGACTTGCCGACCCCAGGCTCGCCACCGACCAGCACGATGCTCCCGGGGACGACGCCGCCTCCGAGCACGCGGTTCAGCTCGTCCCAGGCCAGCGGACGGCGCGGGGCGGCCTCGCTCTCGATCTCGCTGAGCGCGATTGGCTTCGCCCCGGCTGTACTTCGGGCCCGGCCTGAGCTCTTGCTGGTCGCGGCCTTGCGGACCTGGAACTCCTGCAATGTGTTCCAGGCTTGGCAGTGAGGGCACTGACCGGCCCAGCGGAGGCTCTCGCCGCCACACTCTGTACATACGTACGTGATCGTGGATTTGGGCATGGGAGGGACTACTCTCCCACCGATGATCGGGCTTTACAAGTGGCCCCGTAGCCTTTTACAGGCTGAGGCGTTTTATCTGGTGAAAGGAAACCCGGACTTAGACACCCCGGCTCCTTGAAGTGTTGAGGCGCCGCCCTGACTACCCCCGGGGCGGCGTCACGTTCCCTCCCCCTTCAGGGGGAGGGTCAGCGTGGGGGTGGGACGAGCCGGCACTACCCCCGCTCCAAATCCGCCAGGTAGTCAAGCGCGGCAAGGGGCCCGCCCTGGGCGAAGACCTCAGGCAGCGCGTTTCGCAAGCTCGGCTGCACCTGGCTGGCCAGCTGAACCCGGACCTCGAGCGACAGCTGCGGCCGCCTGCGCGCGTAAGAGGTGATGAAGCGGCGCAGCTCCGGGTCGAGCCTGCGCAGCGTGAGCTCGGCAGGCGAAGCGGGCGCGAACGTGGTCGGGGCCGGCGGCGGGGATCCCGGCGGAGCGATGGGAGCCCTGGCGCCGGGCAGCTGCCAGAGCCAGATGTGATCCGAGTCCTTGACGACGATGGTCCCGGCGGCGAGGTCGCCCAGGCGCTTGCCTTTGCCGTTCACGAACAAAGCGATCAAGCCGACCCCATATCCGTAGGGCAGGAAGTCGACGATCCGGACGACGTTGCGGATCCCGGCCTGGGCGAAGGTGAGCGGCTCACCTCGATCGCCGACCGCACGCAGGCGGAAGGCCTTCTTGCCGACCGTCTGGCCCGACCACAACGCTTCGCTCACCCAGAAGTAGCCAAAGATGACCACGAAGCTGCCGAGGATGCCGATCAGCTGCCCGGTCACCACCTGCGCGAGAGACACGGCCACGGCCACGAAATAGACGGCGATCAGGATGCCGCTCACGATGAGAAGGTCCAGGACCTGCGCGATCGCCCGGGTCCCCAGCCCGGCTACCTGGTAGTCGAACGAAACGCGCTCGGGAGTGGCAACGACGAGGTCGCTGTCCGGCTGGGGCTGCATGTCAGGTAATTTTGGCGAGTGATGAGAGCGGAAGACTTTGTTGCGCTCCGGCGGGATGACTGGAACAGGCTCGAGGACCTGCTCGCGCGGGCGGGCGGAGGCAACCTCAACGGCCTCGCCCCGGCGCAGGTCCTGACCATGGCATCGCTGTACAGGCGGGCCACAGCCGACCTCGCGCGGGCGCAGCGCGACTGGCCGGGCGAACCCGTCCACCGCTATCTCAACGGGCTGGTCGCCCGCGGCCACGGGATCGTCTACCGGCGCGGCGGAGAGGTCCGGAAGCGGATTCGCACCTTCTACGTTGAGACGCTTCCGCGCACCTATCGCGAAGCCGCGCCTTTTCTGCTGGCGGCGGGCGCTCTCATGTTCGTCCCGGCGATCGTCAGCTATTTCGTGGTGCTCGCCAACCCCGACGCGGCCTACGCTCTCGCGTCGCCTACGTTGATCGACCAGGTGCACCACCACCAGATATGGACACACATCCCGCCGGAGACCCGCGTCGCGGAGGCGGGGCTCATCTCGGCCAACAACATCTGGGTCTCGATGCTCGCGTTCTCGTTCGGTGTTCTCTTTGGGCTGCCTGTGATCTGGGTGATGATCTCCAACGGCATTCACCTCGGTGGGCTGTTCGGCCTGACCCAGGCCTACGGCGTGAGTGGAGGCCTGTTCGATTTCGTGATCGGACACGGAGTGCTGGAGCTGTCGATCGTGGTCGCCCAGGGTGCCGGCGGACTGATGATGGGCTGGGCGCTGATCTCGCCAGGCAACCGCAAGCGCTCCGACGCCCTCGCGATCGCAACCAGGCGCGCGTTCACTCTTTTGCTCGGTCTCGCGCCCATGCTGCTGGTCGCGGGCACCATCGAGGGCAACATCTCTCCGTCAGGCGCGCCATTCCTGGTCAAGCTCACGATCGGGCTGACCATGGGCTTGCTGTTCTATTCGTACCTGTTGCTGAGTGGAAAACCGAATCTGGCGCCATTGGAGCGCTTTACAGCAGTGCCCGCTCTTTCAGCTCCAGGTAGCGCTCAACCAAAGCCGGGCTGAGGCTGCCGGCCACGACGTCCAGTCCGAGCACTCCACCTCGACGGAGCAGCTCGAAGCTCTCGCGGCGGCTGGCGACGAACTCTTCGGCGGCGGCCCATTCGTAAGCCCGTGCAGAGGTCGAGACGGGCGCATCTCGAGCGGTGAGGATCGCTGGGTCGGACATGGCCACCACCAGCACGAGATGCTTTCCGGCCAGGCGCAGGCAGTGGGCGACCAGCTCCTTCGACGCCTCGCGATCCTGGACGTCGGTGAGGACCACGATCATCGATCGCCTGCCGAGCCGCAAAGCGAGGTGTGTCATCGCGTGGCCGAAATCCGGCTCGACGTAATCTGCCTTGATCGCATAGAGCGCCTCGGTCAGCCGCCGCAGCTGAGTGCTGCCGCGCTCGGGTTTGATGAAGCCGCTGACGCGGTCGTCGAAGGTCATCAACCCCACCCGGTCTCCATACGCCTGAGCGACCCAGGCGAGCATGAGCGCGGCATTGACTGCGTGGTCGAGCTTGTCGAGGTCGCCGGCTGGCGCGGTCATCAGACGCCCGCAGTCGATCGCGATCATGACCTGCTGCCCGCGCTCTGCCTCGACCTCCACGACCACCGGACGGTCGCGCCGAGCCGTCGCAGCCCAGCTCACCCGCCGCATGTCATCGCCGCGCACGTAGTCCCGCAGACCGGCGAAAGCGGTTGATGCTCCCGGCGGACGGGCGCGGCGGAGACCCGCCATGGCGCGCAGGCCTCGCCGCAACGTCAGCTGAATGCGCTTGATGGCGACCACGTTGGGAAACACCGCGACCTCGACTGGAGATTGCAATCTCACCTGGCGCCGCCACCATCCGTCGTCCCGCCACACCCGAAGGTCGACCGGACCGAACCGGTAGGCGCCCCGCCTCGGCGAAGAAGTCCGGTAGGTGACCTGCAGCCGCCCGGCACGATCGAATCGGGTTTCGACCTCGCGTGGATGCGGTCTGAGCTCGGCCGGAGCATGGTCGGCGACCCTGGCCACCAGGCCGGCCGCCGCCGGGTTCTCGATCACGACGGTGACGTCCTCTTGCTCTCCCAGCGAGAACGGTTCAGGAACCTTGCGCCGCACGACGTAGCCCGAGCGACCTGGCAGGAGCGCAAGGTCGCGCGCCACGATGACGACGAGACCGACGTGATAGACGAGGGCGACAAAGCCCAGCACTGGCGACACGATCGCCAGGGCGATCAGGATCGCGCCGATGGCGACGGCCCAGAGCAGCCGGGGCTGCGGCGCGAGCCCTCGGATCAAAAGCGAATCAGCGGGGTGGGACCACCCGGCTCGCCACGGCCTCGAGCACGCTGTCCGGGGTCTGGCCGCCCACCTCGGCCTCTGGGCGAAGGATCAGGCGGTGGCGAAACGCGGGGGCGAGAAGCGCCTTCACGTGGTCCGGGGTGACGAACTGCTGTCCTTCGAATGCGGCAAGAGCGCGGGCGGCGAGCATGAGCAGGACCTCGGCTCGCGTGCTGGCGCCCAACGCGATCTCAGGCGCGGTGCGCGTGGCCAACGCAAGGTTGACTACGTACGCGCGAATCTTCTCGTCGAGCACGACCTTGGCGACCTCTTGTCTGCACGCTTCGATGTCGGCTGCGCCCAGCACGGGCTCGACGCCGGCTTTGACCGGGTCACGCAGCTCGATGCCCGACTCCCATCGTCTGAGCACCTCCATCTCGTCCGCAGGCGCGGGATAGTCGAGCCGGACTTTGAATAGGAATCGGTCTTGCTGAGCTTCGGGCAACGGGTAGGTGCCTTCGTACTCGATCGGGTTCTGTGTGGCGAGGACGAAGAATGGCGCGGGAAGCGCGAGCTGCTGGCCTTCGAGGGTCACGCCGCGCTCCTCCATCGCCTCGAGGAGCGCCGACTGGACCTTGGCCGGCGCGCGATTGATCTCGTCCGCTAAAAGAACATTTGTGAAGATCGGGCCGCGCCGCAGCGCGAACGTGCGGTTCACGAGGTCGTAGACGGACGTGCCGAGGATGTCTGCCGGCATGAGGTCGGGCGTGAACTGGACGCGCCCGTACTCCAGCGCCAGGGCACGAGCGATGGATTTCGCGAGCAAGGTCTTGCCGGTTCCGGGCACACCCTCGAGGAGCACGTGGCCCTGAGCGACCAGCGCAATCGCGCACAGGCGGATCGCATCTTCCTGTCCGACGACCGCCTTGATGAGCTGCTCACGAAGCCTGGCGTAGAACTCCGGTGCGGCAACCGCAGTGGTCTCCTTGGTGTCCATCAGGAGTGCGCCCTGCGCGCGCCCGGCGCCATCAGGACTTCACTCGCGGTGCCGGATGGGCGATGCGGTGAAGCCGCTGGGCTGTCCTCAAGAGGTCAGGCTCGCTCGACCCAGATGCGTGTAGGGAGTTCTCCACGTCAGCCAGGTCGGCGGCGATTTCGGGCGCGCGCACCCACAGAGCATTCCAGAAGCGCTCACGTGGCTGCACCGGAAGGCCTATCCGCACCGCCACCGCACGTTCGGTGGCAGAGGCCAGGACGCCGAGGGTGACGGAGCGTGCGCTCGAGCGCCTTAGCAGCTGACCGACCGCGACCGCCCACTCCACGTCGGTGCGCGCCACCTCGGTGGGCCGTGGGATGAGCGGGCCGAACGACCGCCCGCGAAGGACCAGTCCAACGAAAACCGCGACGAGCAGCCACAGCAGGCCGGCGCCCCACGGAGTCAGCAGCCAGGCCTGTGGGCTGAAGTCGCTGAGGATGAGGCCGTGATGGTATTCATCGAACCACACGGGGGCGGTCGGGCCGGCCAGACCCAGCAGGTCCGCCAGCATGCGCCCGTTGTCGCTCTTCTCGAGGTAGCCGTTGCAGATTACGAGCGGGTCGGCCAGCACCACCACCGACCCAGCCGCCACCCGTCCGAGGTAGCCCACCACAAGTCCATTCGGCGTCCGCAGAAACGGAACCTGTTCGGCAGACGCATTCAGGGGAGTAACGAGGGCTCCGCCGGCCACCTTGCCGACGCCTGGCACGACCTCGTTGGCGACCTCGTGGTCGATCACAGTCCCGTAACCGAACCTTGTCACGCCCAGGACCCGGTCAAGCTGAGGATCGCCCTGCTCCGAGGCATAGATCAGCGTGCCGCCGCTGCGCACCCACAGCAGGACCCGCTCTGCCTCGTCGCCGGTGAACGGGCTGGTAGGGCTGAGGACAAACATGAAACCGTCGATCGCCGGCAGCGAGAACGAACCGGCGATCTGGTCGGTTGGATGGCCCATCGACTGCGCAAAGAGCCGCGCCGCTGAGGCGCCGTTGGCCGCATCGCTGTTCGAGCTGTGCTCCGGGGAGTCCTGGTGAGGCTGAACCAGGTACGCCGCCGCCGCGATGGCGACCGACACCGCAGCTGCGATCACCCAGCCGCGGGTTCCCTTCATGCCGCCACCTCGATGGGCCGGCGGAATGGCGCGGCCACCTGGGCGGCTCGTGCGTAGGTTGCTGCATCCACGTCCCGGCCTCCGTAGATGGCAGCCTCGAACGGCATGAGCAGAGGACGCAGTCGCGTGGGGTCGGGGGCACGCTGAAAGATCTCTCGCACGGTGAGCGGGCTTCCTTCCCACGTCCGCTCGCCGGCCAGGGTGGCGGCCACTCCCGCGCACAGGTTCCGAATGGCGCCGATGCGGTCGCCCTTTGCCGCAAGGCGGTCAGCTTCCGCGAAATAGTCCGCCGGCGCGCGGGGGCCTCCCGGCTGATGCGCGATGAGGCTTTCGCTGAACCGGCCGCGCACGGAACGAAAGACGATAACCGCGACCGCGATCAGGACGACCGCGCCGACGATATAGAAGAACCAGCTCGGCACCTGGGCGCCCCCTGCCCCACCGAAGAGCAGGCGCAAGAGCTGATCGAGCCGGTCGCGCGCCCACTGTAGGAACTGGTCGAGCAGCGAGGGGGGCCGGTGAAGGGCGTCGTAGCGATGCATGGCCAGCACGTCATGTAGACGCTGCTGAGCGGTTGCCGGATCGGAGGTGTTCGCCGGCTGGTCGATGGCATTCATGAGCGCGAAGAGGCGGGTCTTTGCATCCTCGAGAGCGGGCGGCTTTCGCTGGAGGTCGGCGATGACCTCGGGTTGGGTCATACCGGTGCCGGCCTCGAGCACCGAAAGCGCGTGGCTTGCAGCCGCGGTGTCGTTAGGCGCCGCGCTGCGTAGCAGGTTGTATGTGTCTTCAATCGCCACGCGGTAGCTGGATGCGGCCGATACATCAGCGGCTGCCGGCAGCACCGCAACCGCGACCGCCATGGTCGCCACGGTCAGTCCGAGCGCGCGGAGGAAGATGCCGATGATCAGCGAACGCTCACGACGCGGGCATCGGTGAAGGCGGTGGCTGCAGCGGTGGCGGGGGTGGTGGCGGCGGCGACATGCCGACCACTCCCTGCGCAAGCTGGAACAGGTCGAGCCCCTCCTTTCGCACGCGCAGGTCGAAGTAGATGAGGACGATCGCGATCTGGATGACGGGATTGACGAGCGAGTCGATGATCACGGTGGACGACGCCGTGAACCAGAGGATCACGATCGATGGGAACAGGAGTTGTAGTAGTGCTTGCCCGAGCGTTAGGAAAGCGCCGAGCGCGGTGCGGACCACCTCGTAGACGACGAACAGCAGGAAGATGATCAGAAAGGTCCGCCACCATCGCCCCTCGACCAGGCGCCAGCTGCGGCTCAGCGCCGCGCCCAGGCCGACGTTCTCGACGAACATCACTGGCATCACCACGGCCCATGCGACCCAGATCCAGATCCACAGCGGAAGGAGACAGAACAGGACTCCCATCAGTCCGATGAGAACCCAGTAGCCGAGAAGCGCGAAGTAACGGCGCAGCACTCCGGTCAGTACCCCCACGGCCGTGACCGGGCGGCCAAGCGCAGATTCGCAAGCCGCATACGTCACGGCGCCGTAGATGAAAGGCACCAGCGCCAGGTTGACCAGCGCGCCGATTCCTAAGGTCACAAGCGCCGATTCGATCAACCCGAGATTGGGCTGGCTCGAACTGCTGAACTGTCCCGGAGTGGTCCGCTGAAGCAGGCCGTTGAAGAGTGCGAAGTAGCTGATGCCCGACAGAGCGGCAGACGGGATGGAAAGAATCACGGAGAGTCCCGCGAAGAGGACGAAATGGCGCCGGTACATGCGGAAGGTTTCGTCCAGCAGGTCCCCGATCTCCAGGGGGCGCAGGCGCAGTGGGACGGAGGCGCTCACCTCGTGCAATTGTGGGGCCAGGAGCCGAGCGAGGTTTCACCCCAAGCGGAATCAGTGCACCTGTGCGTTCTCACGTCTGGGGGGCAAGATGAGGGATGGAGAGGTGGGAACCGGAATCGATGACGTGCGCGTCCTGCTCGTCGAGGACGACGACGCGATCGCTCAGATGTACAAGCTCAAGCTCGAGCTCGACGGGTACCGAGTCGACGTCGCGCCCGACGGCAAGGTTGCGCTGCAGATGGCGCGCAGCTTGCGGCCGGACATCATATTTCTCGACATCCGTTTGCCGAAAGTTGACGGCCTCGACGTGCTGGAGGCCTTACGCGCGAACCCGAAGACCCAACGGGTTCCGGTCGTCATCCTGTCCAGTCACTCCGAGCAAGAGCTGATCGAGCGAGGCGCGAAGCTGGGCGCCCTCGACCACCTGATCAAGAGCAAGACGACGCCCGCCAAGCTCGCCGGCAGCATCGAAGGTTGGCTCCGAGACTAACCCGCCCCCGGTCGGGGGTCCCGGTGCTGCTTCTCACAAGGTGGCTGCCTTTTCCGCTTCAATGATCTCGCGAACGACCTGAGCCTTCCACACAATGCCTAAATCCGACTCCGCATTGATCCGACCGGAATACACGCCAAAAAATTCCTCGAGATCGTGATCCAAGAGAGCGAGACCGCCGCTGGCCACATGAGTTGAGGCGCCAGCAGGCGAGAAGGCAACGACAGGCGACCCAGACTGACCAGGCCGCGTTCTACTATCTACAAGGAAGCATGGAAGGCCCTTCCAATCCATTTCAATTTCCGTAGCAATGAACCCTCGGACCCAAATCCCGAGAGAGCCACCACCTGTTACCCCAAAAGGGAAACCAATGATGTGAAGCTCTTCGCTGACACGCGCGCTGAGCATCCGGTTCGCGGTCCACGGGTCGTAGCCATATACGTCGATCCCGGCGTCGTTCATTAGCGGCACCACGGCAACGTCAATTTCCAGCGGCCTATCGGGATGCTCGTACCAACGCGGCTCCCCTTCTGAGTACAACTTTTCCGCGCGGGGTGTCCACGTTCCCAACTGCCCTGAAACGTGCTGCATAACAACCAGCTCGTCGGGCAGCACGGGCAAGTCATTCGGCCTCTCGCCTCGGACTACATGGCGATTCGTTACTAAGTACCGCTTCGCGCTCCTCTCAACAATGAACGCTGTGGCAGTTCCAACTGAAGCGCCACCCTTGCGTACCTCGACCAGCAGGGACGCCACTGATGGACGAGCTAGGTTGAGTTGGGCCCCCATCGACAGTACCTTTAGGGCAACACCCCAGCAGGTACTGGCCCAAGAGCGGCCGACATCGCAGCTTCATACCGCCCGGCCTCGGCCGCAGTGATGCCTGAGTTGAGCTGGGCTATCACGTTCGCGTGGACATATACGTACGGCGCAAAGGCCGGGAACAGGGCGAAGTAGGCGGCAACCGACTTCTCGTTCTGAATCGTGTCGAAGGACATGACCTGGCCGCCGTTCGGTGCGACGCTCGGGATCGTGAAGCAGACATCCTCCGCCCACGTTCTTGGGATCGGGGAGCCCGCTGCGGGCGCGGGACACGGGGCAACATTGTTCACTGCTAAACCTGCCCTTAGCCACGCATCGATCGCGGCTTGGGCCTTGAAATGGTTTGGGCTAGGCGTAACCGATGATTCGGGTGACTTTGCCCCTAAGGGGCTGGCGGTCGATCCACCGCACGCCATCAGAAGAACGACCGCGAGCGCCACGGATCCAGAGCGACCGATCACCCACGCCAAACCCTAACCTAGCCGACCAACTCGCCGGTAGATTCCTCCGCGACGGACCCTGCGGATGCACCTTGCCTGCGCGCGCTAGGGCCCGTGGGGGCGCCTCCCCTCCCCCGAGCCGACCCACCAAGCCTCGTGCAGGTTTGCCGGGTCGTTCTCCCGTCACCAACCCCGGTTTTCAAGACCTACTACCCCCGTTTACTTCGACCATGCGGGCCCGAATGGCGCGATTTGCCCGCCGTGATTCAGCCACTTTGCCCGAATGGCGAACTCGCGCGGCCATCGCGGGCGCCGAGACGCCCGACAGCGGCGGGCTAGGGCTTGCCCGCCGCTCCCGTGCCCGCCGGCTCCTTGTGCTTGTGCTTGACCGGCGTGAACTTGAGGTCATCCTCACCCTCGACGTCGATCTGGACCGTGTCGCCGCGGGCGATCTTCCCGCGAAGCAGGTGCTCGGAAAGGTTGTCTTCGATCCGGCTCGTGATGACGCGCCGCAAGGGGCGGGCGCCATAGATCCGGTCGTAACCCTCTTTCGCGAGCAGGTCCTTGGCAGCGTCGGAGACCTCGATCGTGATCTGCTGCTCGACCAGGTGCTTGGATAGCCTCTGCAGCTGCAGGTCGACGATCTCCCGGATCTGGTGAGTCGTCAGGCTCTTGAACACGACGACCGCATCGACGCGGTTGAGAAACTCGGGACGGAACATCCGCTTCAGCTCCTCGTCGATCTTCTCCTTGGTGTTCTTGTGACGGCGCTCGACCTCATCCGCCTCATCCACGACGGCAGGCTGGAAGCCGAGCGACGTGCCGGCCTGGTTGACATCTCGGATGCCGAGGTTCGAGGTCATGATGATCACGGTGTTCGCGAAGTTGACCACCTTGCCTTTCGCATCGCTGAGACGACCGTCCTCGAGGATCTGCAGCAGCATGTTGAAGACCTCGGGATGAGCCTTTTCGATCTCGTCGAACAGGATCACGGAGTAAGGCCGGCGGCGGACCGCTTCTGTCAGCTGGCCCCCCTCGTCATAACCGACGTAACCGGGAGGTGAGCCAACCAGTCTCGCGGTCGTGTGCCGCTCCATGAACTCGGACATGTCGAGCTTGATCAGCGCGTCCTCTGAGTCGAACAGGTACTCGGCCAGCGCGCGCGCCAGCTCGGTCTTCCCGATGCCGGTGGGCCCGAGGAAGATGAACGAGCCGATCGGCCGGCGCGGGTCCTTCAAACCGGCACGAGCGCGCCGTACCGCCTGGGAGACGGTTTTGATGGCTTCGTCCTGGCCGACCATCCGCTTGTGAATCTCTTCCTCCATGCGGAGCAGCCGCGCGGTTTCCTCTTCGACCAGTCGCGACACGGGTACTCCGGTCCAGGCCGCCACGATCTGCGCGATGTGCTCCTCGCCGACCTCGGGGACCGTCTCACCTAGCTTGTCCCGCCAGGCCGCTTCTTTCAGGGCGAGCTTGTCCTGCAGCTTCTCGACCTTGTCGCGAACGCTCGCGGCAGCTTCAAAGTCCTGCTTGTTGACCGAGTCGTCCTGGTCGGTCTTGTGCTTCTTGATTTCCTTCTGCAGCTCTTTCAGATCGTCAGGGGTGGTCGTGAGCTTCATCCGCACGCGCGCCGAGGCCTCGTCGATCAAGTCGATCGCCTTGTCCGGCAGTGCACGGTCGCTGACGTAGCGATCGCTGAGGACCGCAGCCGCGCGCACGGCGGCGTCGGTGATCGTGACGCGGTGGTGCTTCTCGTACAGCGACTTGACGCCGTTCAGGATGTCGATCGTCTCCTCCAGCGTCGGCTGGTCGACGAAAACCGGCTGGAACCGGCGCTCCAGAGCGGCATCCTTCTCGATGTACTTGCGGTACTCGTTGAGCGTCGTGGCCCCGATGCACTGGATCTCGCCACGGGCCAGGGCCGGCTTGAGAATGTTGGCGGCATCGATGGCGCCTTCTGCAGCGCCCGCTCCAACCAGGGTGTGGAGCTCATCGATGAACAGCACGACCTCGCGGCTCGACCTGATCTCGTCAAGGATCTTCTTCAGCCGCTCTTCGAACTCACCGCGGTATTTGGTGCCGGCCACGAGCGCACCCATGTCGAGGGTCAGCACCCGTTTGTGCTGAAGCGACTCGGGCACGTTGCTCATGTTGATCTGCTGTGCAAGACCTTCGGCGATCGCGGTCTTCCCGACTCCCGGCTCGCCGATGAGGGCCGGGTTGTTCTTGGTTCGGCGGCTCAGGATCTGGATGACGCGCTCGATCTCAGTCTCACGCCCGATGACCGGGTCGAGCTGATTCCGGCGGGCGAGCTCGGTGAGGTCGCGGCCGAACTGGTCGAGCAGCGGTGTCTTCGATGGTTTCTTGGGCGCCGGCTCTGCCTCTGTCTCGGCGCTCGAATCGTGCAGCAGGCGCTCGATTTCCGAGCGCACCTTCTCCAGGGTGGCGCCGAGGTCCTCGAGGACATGGGCAGCGATGCCCTCGCCCTCGATCAGCAGCCCAAGCAACAGGTGCTCGGTACCGACGTAGTTGTGACCCATGCGGCGCGCTTCCTCGAAGGAGATCTCGATCACCTTCTTGACGCGCGACGTCGGGATGATCTGCTGGATGATGATCCGCTCGTTCCGGCCGAGGACAGACTCGATGGTCTGCCGGACCTTCCCGATTTCCACGCCAAGGTTGTTGAGAACCTTGGCGGCCAGGCCTTCACCCTCGCGAAGCAAGCCCAGGAGCAGGTGCTCGGTGCCGATATAGCTGTGGTGGGATCGTTCTGCTTCTTCTTGGGCGAGCGTCAGAACCTTCTTGGCTCGCTCAGTAAATCTCTCAAACGGATACAAGTTCTTCCTCCTGGAATCTCGCCTGTAGGGTGGGGCCAGCACCTCCTCGAACGTTTGCTTTGGTACCCCTCGGTACCTCTGCACCTAATATAACGTCCAACTCAACCAGTAGCTTTCATTAGGTTGGAGGCGCAATGAGACCGCTTCTCGGGCGCCTCGCCGGCTACCTCCCCGCGGCCATCGCCCTTGCCCTCCCGACGGTCTTTTTGCCTGCGGCCGAAGACTCTTTCATCCTGCCGCGGGCGTCAATCGTGATCGGGGGAGCCTGCCTCGGCGCCGGGTTGGCACTGATTGTGCCCAGCGTGGCGCGTTTGGAAACACTGCGCTGGCCATTGGCCGCTGCCGCGGCCGCGGCGATCCTCGCCTTCGGATTCTCCATCTCGTGGCCGCTGAGCTTTGCCGGTGCCTATACCCGCTACGAGTCGCTGCCGGTACGGCTGGCTTACCTCGGACTATTCGCAGCAGCGGTCTGGCTGCTGAGGGAGAAGCGGGCCCGCGAATGGGTCGTGCCCGCGTTCGTAGTCGGTACGTCGGTGGCTTGCCTCGAAGCGATCTGGCAGTGGGCGGGCAATGTTCCGTACCGACCTGACGGAAACCTGGGCAACGCGAACCTGTTGGCGGCGCTGGCCGCGATGGCCGTGCCGCTGGCCATCTCCCGTGGTTTGCGCGGGGGGCGCTTCGTCGTCGCCTGGTGGATTGGGGTGGCGGTGATGACTGGCGGCCTGGTGGTGACCACGTCGCGCAGCGGAGGGCTCGGACTCCTGGCGGGCTGCCTCGTGCTGCTCGTCTTCGCGCTTCCGGGCCGGTTGGCGGTCGGGGCCGCGATCGCCTCGGCCGCAGTGATCGCGGCGGCTCTTTTCCTGATCATGGTCTCACCGCTCCGCTCCCTGAACGATGATCCTGCATCGCTGCGGCTTCACCTCTGGCAGGACGGTTTGCACATGATTGCCGGTCGACCACTGACCGGATGGGGCGAAGACACGACCGGGTTGGTGTTCGGCCGGTACCTGCGTGGCGATTGGTCCCCTGGCGTCACCTTCGATCGCGTGCATTCAGGGCCGCTTGAAATCGCCGCTACCCAGGGCCTGATCGGCCTCGCGGCGCCTGGCTGGATCCTGTTGGTTGTGTTCCGTCGCGCGTGGCGAGGGCGCGCCGCCCGCAACGTCGGCGCGCTGGCGGCCGCCTGCGCGGCCTACACCGTCTGGGTGATCTTCAACTTCGACTGGGCACCCGCGACCGGCGCTTTCTGGCTTCTGCTTGGGACCCTGTGGTCGGAGCTGCAGGGCGCCGAGAACTCTGAACCAGCAGTCACTCCGGTCGAGCAGGCCGCCGCGCCGGCATTCTGGCGCTCTGCAGTCGCGGTGGCTGCGGTCCTCGTGGCGATCGGACTTGGAGTGTTGCCGCTGCTGGCCGACACGTGGTATCTCCAGGGAAGGTCCGATCTATCCGTGACTGCCGATCCTCTGCAGTCGCGCTATCACTGGGCCCTGGGCCAGCTCCTGGTCGCTCGTGGATCGCTCGCGCAGGGAGTGGAAGAGATGAAGCGTGCGGCTGACCTCGGCGAGACCGAACCCGGGCTGTACGTGGAGCTCGGCGACCGTGAGGCGCAGCTCGGCCACCCGGCGCAGGCCCGCGAAGACTACCGGCGAGCCCTGCAGATCGATCCCTTTTACGCTCCAGCCGCCCAGCGCCTGGGCGCCGGAGGCTGAAACCAGCCGACGAGTCTAGGAGCTAGGTCTCGTCCTCGGTGTCGTCGTACTCGTCCGGGCGGCCCTCGGTGCGCACTGCCGCGATGGCAAGGCTCGCCGGCGGCGCGGACAGCTGCTTCAGGCTGAGTGAGATGCGACGGCGTGCCGTGTCGATCCCGATCACCTTCACGTGCAGCGTCTCCCCCACCTTGAGCACGTCCTCTGTCCGCTCGACGTGGTCCCACGACAGTTCCGAGATGTGAAGCAATCCCTCGATCCCGGCCATGATCTGGAGGAAGGCGCCGTACTTCTTGGTCTTGGTCACCTGCCCCTCGACGATCGAGCCGATCGGCATCGACTGCACCAGCCTCTCCCACGGATCCTGCTGCAGCTGACGGAGGGAAAGGGAGATGCGAGTCTGCTCAGGGTCGAGCTTGATCACCTTGACGGTGACCTCCTCGCCGAGCTGCAGGACGTCGGTCACCTTGGAGACCCGGTCCCACGACAACTCCGAAATGTGAATCAGTCCATCCGCCCCGCCGATGTCAACAAAGGCACCGTAGCTCGTGATCCCTGACACCGTGCCCTTGACGGTGGTCCCGGTCTGGAGGCGGCTGAAGAGCTCTTCACGCTTGCGGGCGCGATCCTCATCCTCGGCGGCCTTCTGGCTGACGATAAGGCGGTTCCGCTTGCGGTTGACCTCGAGGATCTTGACCGGGATCCGCTGACCGACCAGCGACTCGAGCGTGCCGGCGAATGCGCGTGCCACCTGGCTCGACGGGAGAAAGCCCCGCAACCCCAGGATGTTGACGATCAGTCCGCCCTTGTTCTGCTCGCGGACGTCGGCGTCGATGACAGATCCATCGACCTGCTTCTCCGCGGCCACGATCCACGTCGTCTCAGCTCGAGCCCTGCGTAGGCTGAGGACCACGTTGCCTTCGTCATTCTCTGGCTGCAGGACGTAGACCTTGATCTGGTCGCCGGGCTCGAGCCCGACCGAGTCCAGATCCCCGCGCATGCCGAGCTCCTTGCTCGAGATGACGCCTTCAGCTTTGGCCCCGATGTCGACGAGAACCTCGTCCGCGTCGACGCGCACGACGATCCCATCCACGATGTCCCCGTGGTTGGGGGTCTTGAAGGCCTCCTCCTCGTAGTGGAGGTAGTCCTCCATGGTCATCGCGTAGGCTGAGTCTTCGGTCCCCTCCTTCTGTTCGGTCAGGACAGCACCGGACTCATTGGACAACGCACGTACCCCCTAGAGATTTTTGGTGTGGTGTTGGTCGTCATAACGGCCTCCGCCAATACGAACCGCCATTGTACCGCACGCTTATCCTGGAAACGCCTTCGATAGATCGTGGTTGTCGATCAACCGCGTACCGCCAATCCGGACCGCCAGAACGGCCAGCGATCCGGGGGATCTGAACGACTCAGGATCCACGACCTCCGCGTACTCCACGCGCGCCCGCGGCTCGGCCTCCAGCCTGGCCCGAAGGGTTTGACGGAGCCGTTCCGGCCGCCGTTCCCCACCCGCGTGGGCGTCCGCGGCCAGCCGCAGAGCGGAGCTCAGGCAGACCGCCGCCCTGCGCTCGTCCGGGCTTAAGTAGGCGTTACGCGAGCTAAGGGCCAGGCCGTCGGCCTCGCGCACCGTCGGGCCAACTCGGATCTCGACGGGAAGGTCGAGATCGCGCGTCAGCCGCTTCACGACTGCAACTTGCTGAGCGTCTTTCTGCCCGAAATAGGCGCGGTCCGGCTCGACGACGGACAGGAGCTTGGCGACGACTGTGGCGACGCCGTCGAAGTGGACCGGGCGGGCTGCCCCCTCTAGCCCCTCTGACACGCCCGCGACATGTATCCGGGTGCTCGATCCCGCCGGGTACATCCCATCGACCGACGGCCGGTAGACGGCGTCGACGTGTGCCTTCCGCAGCAGCTCGCCGTCGCGTTCGGGGTCACGCGGATAACGCTCGAAGTCCTCGCCCGGGCCGAACTGGATCGGGTTGACGAAGATGCTGACGACAACTCTGGAGTTCTCGCGGCAGGCTTGGTCGATCAAGCTGAGATGGCCCGCGTGGAGCGCCCCCATGGTCGGGACCAGGCCAATCGAGAGTCGCTCGCCGCGCCACTTTCGCGACGCGGCGAGCATAGACCGGGGATCTTCGAATACGGCGAAAGGGCTATCCGGCGCCGTACTTGACCTCTTGACGTTCTTCAGGGCTCACCGGCGCGGCACCGTTCGCCGAATACGCGTGCTCGGGCCCCGGAAACTCGCCGCTCGCCACCTCTCGGGAGAAACGCTGGGCGGCGTTCGCGATGTCCTCGGCCAGGTTGGCATACCGCTTGACGAACTTCGGCGCCTTTCCGGTCGTCAGGCCCAGCATGTCGTGGTAGACGAGCACCTGGCCGTCGGTGCCGGCTCCCGCGCCGATTCCGATCGTCGGGATGCGGAGGCTCTGAGTCACCCGGCTTGCGAGCTCACCAGGAACGCCTTCGAGGACCAGGCTGAACGCCCCGGCCTGCTCCAGCTCCTTCGCGTCGGCCATGATCCGGGCCGCCTGGGCCTCGCTCTTGCCCTGGACCTTGAAGCCACCCATCTGGTGCACGAACTGCGGCGTCAGCCCTAGGTGGCCCATCACGGGAATGCCCAGCTCCGTCAGGCGCCGGGTGATCTCGACGATCCGCCCGCCGCCCTCCACCTTCACCGCGTGCATGCCGCCTTCCTGGAGAAACCGCCCGGCGCTTGCGATCGCCTGCTCTACGGACGTGTGGTACGACATGAACGGCATGTCGCCGACGAGCAGCGCCTGACGCGAGCCTCGGGCGACGGCCTTCGCGTGGTGGATCATCTCGTCGAGCGTCACCGGCAGCGTCGTCGGGTAGCCGAGCATGACCATCCCGAGGCTGTCTCCGACGAGCAAGATCGGAATTCCGGCCTCGTCGAGGATGCGTGCGCTCAAGAAGTCGTAGGCCGTGATGACTGCGAAGCGGCGGTGCTCATCCTTGAATCGCTGGACGTCCAACACCGTTGTCATTTGCCGCGTCTCCTTCGGGTCGCTGCCACTTTTTGGGTCAGCGCCCTGTGCATCCGCCGAGCCGCCGCGGGCTCCAGGCCCGCCTCTTTTGCGATCTCGAGCGCGATCAGGCCGAGCATACGATAAGCGTCCGCGACCGGGGCCCCCTGCAGCGCCGCGAGGTGGCCCTCTACCGTGCTCACGTCGCCGCGGCGCACCGGCCCGGTGAGCGCCGCGATCGGACCCCGTAGGCGGACGTTGGCGAGCACCCCTTCCGTCAGCGGCAGGAGCCCCTCGATGGCTGCTTTCTCCGACCAACCTGCGTCTCGAAGCAGGTCGACAGCCTTAGCTAGGACCACGTCGACGTAGTTCGAGGCGAAAACCGCGGCCGCGTGGTACAGCGCGCGCTCGCGATCCTCGACGTGTTTGGGCCGGGCGCCGATCGCCCGGGCGAGCGCGCGAAGACGCCGCATCAAAGTCGGTGTGCTGGCATCGACCGCGACAGTGATCCCCTGAAATGCCGCCTCGCCACGCGCCTCGGGAAACGATTGCAGCGGGTGAAATGAACCGACCGGGTGGTCGCGCAGAGCGTCAAGGGCCCCCAGGCCGAGACTCCCGCTGACGTGGACAAAGCTCAGCCGAGGCGACGGCGTAAAGCGGGCAATCTTCTTGGCGACGACTTCGACCGCTTGGTCCGGGACCGCAAGGAAAATAATGCCGAACGAGGGTAGCTTGGCGAAAGCTGTGCGCCCCGGGACCAGCGAGGTGCTCTGACCAGCCGCGCGAAACGCCCACTCAAGGCTGCGGCCGAGGTTGCCCCGGCCCAGGACGAAGAGCCGTTCTGGCGTTCTAGCTCGCGGAGGAGCTGGCGGCGGCGGGCGCTTGCGGCGCCTCGCGGGCAAGGATCTCGTCCAGCTCCTTCGCGTCGAGGGTCTCGACGACCTTCAGCTGCTCGACCACCGCGTCCATCTGGCGGCGCTGCTGGGTGAGGATCCCCTTTGCGGTCTGGTAACCGTGGTCGACGATGCTGCGGATCTCTTCGTCGATGATCGCTGCGACCTCCTCTGAGTAGTTCCGCTGCTCGCCGAGGTCGCGGCCCAGGAAAACGAGCTCTTCCCGATGACCCATCGCCACGTTGCCGAGCTTGTCCGACATGCCCCACTGGGTGACCATCCGCCGGGCCATCTGCGTAGCCTTCTGGATGTCGTTCTCGGCCCCGGAAGTGATGTCCCCAAAGACGATCTCCTCGGCGACCCGACCGCCCATGATCCCGGCGATCTGGTCCATCAGCTCGTCCCGGGAGATGAGGTACTTGTCCTCTTCGGGCAGGCTCATGGTCCAGCCGAGCGCCATGCCGCGCGAGATGATCGAGACCTTGTGCACCGGGTCGGTGTGCGGAAGCGCCTTCATGACGAGCGCGTGACCCGTCTCGTGGTAGGCGATGATCTCCTTTTCGTGATCCGAGATGCGCCGGCTCTTGCGCTCGGGACCGGCGATGACTCTCGCGATGGCCTCCTCGAGCTCGTCCATCCCGATCACCTTCTTGTTGGCGCGGGCGGCGAGGATGGCAGCCTCGTTGATCAGGTTGGCCAGGTCGGCGCCGCTGAAGCCCGGTGTCTGGCGCGCCAGCACGTCGAGGTCAACCGTCGTGTCGAGCGGCTTGTTGCGCGCGTGCACGTCGAGGATGGCGCGGCGGCCCTTGATGTCCGGCCGGTCGAGAGTGACGTGACGGTCGAACCGTCCCGGCCGCAGCAGAGCTGGGTCGAGCACGTCCGGCCGGTTCGTGGCCGCGATGACGATCACGTGGGTGTTCGTGTCGAACCCGTCCATCTCGACGAGCAGCTGGTTGAGCGTCTGCTCACGCTCATCGTGGCCGCCGCCGAGGCCGGCGCCGCGCTGGCGCCCGACCGCGTCGATCTCGTCCACGAACACGATGCACGGCGAGTTCTTCTTCGCCTGGTCGAACAGGTCGCGCACGCGGCTCGCGCCCACTCCGACGAACATCTCGACAAACTCCGAGCCGGAGATAGAGAAGAAAGGCACGCCTGCCTCACCGGCCACAGCCTTGCTCAGCAGTGTCTTACCGGTGCCCGGAGGCCCGACGAGCAGCACGCCCTTCGGGATGCGCGCCCCGAGGGCCACGAACTTCTCCGGGTACTTCAGGAACTCGACGATCTCCGTGAGCTCCTGTTTAGCCTCCTCGACACCTGCAACGTCGGCGAAGGTGATGGCGGGCTTGTCGCCGGCGATCATGCGCGCGCGAGACCGTCCGAAGGAGATCGCCTGGTTGTTACCACTCTGGGTCTGTCTCAAGACCCACCACATGAAGGCGGCGATCAGGATCACCAGGATGATGTTGGGCAGCAGCACGCTGAGGAGGTAGCTGCCGCTGTTGTTCTTGTCGAAAAAGACGTCCACGTGATCCGTGGTTACAAGGTCCGTGAGCCACTGTGGGTTGCCGGACGAGTCAGGCAGGACCACGTTGTGCCTGCGGCCCTGGGCATCGATCGCGATCCCGTCGGTGCCGTTGATCTCGAGCGACTTGACGTTGCCCTCGGCGGCCTGCGACGTCAATTGAGAGTAGTGCCAGTCGTTGGCATTCTGGCCGTTCTGCAGCGACTGCCACGTGAACCAGAACACCAGGCCGAGCACGACGACCAGTGCGAAATAAAACAGGCTGGAGCGGGGGAAACGACTCAACTCGACTCCTCTCGGGGACTGTTCGGCGTTTCTAGCCTAGCAACTTTGGAGTGCCAATGGTCCGGCATTGGTGAGATCGCGACGTGGAGGGCCGGCTCGCCCGCGGCGCTCGCGAGATCGGCGTCGACGGCGATTCCCGGAACCCACGCCAGCCGAGCTCCGGCGAACACCATGGGCCAGGTGTCGCGATCTTCTCGCGGGACACGCGCATCGACAAGGATGTCCTGGAGCTTGCGCGAGCCCCTCCCGCCGACCGGCCGCATGCGCAAGCCTGGCCTACGAAACCCCAGCTGCACACGCAGGCCTGATCGTAGGTGGGCCACGTTGGGATCATCGCAGCCGCGGCAGTCGCTGACCTCGAGCCGAGGCCCGATGCTGCCTCCCGAACGAGCCGTGACCGGCACGACGATTTCCATGTGGTGACCCACGATACGAAAACGCCGACCTCCAGGTAGATCGACGCCTCTGCCGCCGACCTGGCCACGGGCCAACCGCAGCATCGCATCGAGGTGGACGCGAGAAAGGCCAGGCTGCAAACCACCCGCCCGCGCGTACAAAACCCTGATCAACTCGACCGCGACCGGCTCCGGCATCTCAGCCAGGTTCTCGCGCATCACGTCGCCTGCGCTCAGCCAAGCTTCGGCCGCACGCTTGATTGTCTCGTGTGCGACTGACGCCTGGCGAGCCGCCGCGTAAAACCGCGCCCGGATCCCGGGGCAGTCTCTCTCGAGCGCGGGGAGGAGTTGATGTCGCACGCGCGCGCGCGCGAAATCCAGGTTTGCATTCGATGGGTCATCGTGTGCGGCGACCCCTCGCCATCGAAGGAAGTCGACGACGTCGGCTCGCCAGACTCCAAGCATCGGGCGCACGTAGAAGTCGCGTTTGGCCGGCATGCCTCGCAGGCCGGCCAGTCCGCAACCACGCATCAGGTGCAGGACCAGACCCTCGACCACGTCGTCCGCGGTGTGAGCCAGGGCAACCACACTGGCGCCGACTTTGCTGCGGGCACTCTCCAGGAACCGGTAGCGAAGGACGCGGGCGCCGGCCTGGACGGAGCCGCGGGGCATCGGAGAGGTCCGGCGTTCGGCGACCAATCTCACTCCCAACCTGTCGCACAGCGCGGCGACCTGATCGGCGACCTGCTCCGAGCCGTCTCGCAGCGCGTGGTCGAAATGCGCTGCTGCAATGTCGAAGCCAAGGTCGTGCAAAGCGATCAGCAGAGCGGTCGAATCGGGGCCACCTGAAACGGCCACCAGCACTCTATCCTCGGGTTGGATCAGACCGGAGTGCCAGACGCCGTCGACGAGTGGATCGGTGGAGTTGCCCCGCAGCATGGTGGTGCCGGCTGGACTCGAACCAGCGACAACGCGATTATGAGTCGCGCGCTCTACCACCTGAGCTACGGCACCGCACAGGCCGGGCGCAAGCCTAGCGCCCACAAGAAGGAGATCCTATCTTGCGGTCTGCGCCCGCGCCTTGAGCTTGCGCTTCTTGGTTCGCCGCTTGGCCAGGGCCACTCGCTTCCTCTTGTTCACGGTCTCTCCAAAAAATGCGGCGGAGCTCGCCACGACGAGCTCCGTGGTTAGGTCCAGATGGTTGCGGAGGTCGGATTCGAACCGACGACCTTCGGGTTATGAGCCCGACGAGCTGCCGCTGCTCCACTCCGCTCCAAAAGTATACCGCCGGGCTGACGACCAGCCGGCCGAGGTCAGTGGGTGTGGGGCGAAGGCGATAGCGATGGCGTCGGCGATGGCGTCGGCGAAGGTGATGGAGGGGCGGTGACCAGGTAGAGGCGCTCCTGTGGCTTCGCATAGCCGTTGAGCCTGGCCTCCTCCTCGTTCGCCGAGCCGGAGGTGATGGCCAGGACGTCTTTGTGATAGCCCTGGTTCTGGGCCGCCAGGACAGCGTTCTGCCTGCGCAGGTCGGCCGCCTGCTGGCTGAGCTTGTGCCCGATGTACGCCTCCTGCGCGAAGGCGACGCCGGCCCAGATGGCGGCGGCGACAATCGCTGCGAGGAGCAGTGCATGGCGCATTCCGAACGCGCTGGTGCGCACGGTGCCGGCGGCGACTATGGCTTTGCTGTGTCTCATGCTGCGTCGTGTTCAGGACTACCGGCGTAAGTGGAAGCCGACTATAACAAACGCCCCCTAGGGAGGCCACTGAGTGGGGTGACGTCGAGAGATTTGGCCATCCAGGTGGTGCAGATGCTAGGAGGCGACGAGCAACGCAGCGAGCGCATCCGTTGATGCGCGAGCGAGTAGCGCAGGAGCCGACAACGCAGATGCACCGCATGGGGGCCAAAGATCCGACGGCAATCCCCTCAGTGGCCTCCCTTGCTCTCCTCCCAACGAAGAAGTAGTTGCTCAGCGTCCAGGTCGCGAAACGTCTTGCCCTCTTCGCGCAAGGACGCCTCCGCTTTGGCAAAGCGCTCGCGAAACCTCTGGCCCGCGACTCGAAGCGCGTCTTCGGGGTTGACCTTCAGCCGGCGAGCCAGTGAGACGACGGCGAACAGCAGGTCGCCCATCTCCGCGAAGACCTCTTGCGCATCGACAGCGGTCGCCAGCTCACGGGCTTCCTCGGCAATTGATTCAGCCGCTTCGTTCGCCGACGTGTAGTCAAAGCCCACACGGGCGGCCCGCTTCTGCAGGCCAAGCGCCCACGCAAGGGCGGGCAAAGTCGCCGGGACCCGATCCACGACGGACTCTTCCTTGCCCGCCTTGCGAGCTTCGTGGGCTTTCTGGTGCTCCCAGTTGCGGAGCACCTCCTCCGCGTCGGCGACAGAGGTTGAGCCGAAGACGTGCGGATGCCGCGCGACCATCTTGGCCGCGACCGCTTCGGACACCTGGGCCGCGTCGAACCTTGCGTCCCCGGCAGCGATCTCGGCATGCATGGCGACCTGCAGCAGGAGGTCTCCAAGCTCTTCCTTCATCTTGGCGTCGTCGCCCGAGTCGATCGCCTCGAGCAGCTCATACGTTTCTTCGAGGAGATACGGGCGGAGCGATTCGTGCGTCTGCTCCCGATCCCATGGACATCCGCCGGGCGCCCTGAGTCGCGCGACGACCTCAAAGATCGCCCCGATCCCGGGGGAGTACGGCTTGTCGTTCGATTCGGGCACGGGGTCTGATTCTGGCACGGCCACCCTAATGTCCCTGTGCCGCAACCACACCGCGGCCCGCCTGGTAAAGCTCCATCATCTCGTCGAGCAGCCGCAGCAGGTCCTGCTGCCACCCCTCCCCTTGCCTGCGCATCTTCAACCGGTTCGGCGCGACCGTGAGCCGGCCCACCATCCGCCGTGACAGCTCCTCCACGTCGAGGAACCGCTGCGGGTCGACACGAATCACGATGTCGTGGCCTTCCGCGACCACACCGCGCAGGCCCATTCGCTGTCCACGGAGCTTGACCCGCAGCGAGTAGGCCAGGTTGTCGAGCTGCTTTGGACCCGATCCGTAGCGGTCCTCGAGCGACCGCAGGATGGAGTCCAGCTCTTGCTCGTCTTCGGTTCCGGCCAGCTGCCGGTAAGCACCGAGGCGCAGCTTTTCATCGCGAATGTAGGAACGCGGAATGAAATGGTCGAGCGGGAGGTCCAGGTTCATCTCGGTGGTAGACAGCACATCACCCACTGCGGTTTCCTCGGAGCCGCTGCGCATCTTCGCCACCGCGCCCTGGAGCATCTGCAGATACATCTCGAATCCGACGGCTGCGATTGCACCGTGTTGTTCGGTGCCCAGCAGGTTGCCCGCCCCTCGGATCTCAAGGTCCCGCAGCGCGATCTTGAACCCCTGCCCAAGCTCATGCAGTCCGGAGATCACGTCCAGCCGCTTGTCGGCCTGCTCGGTGAGCGACCGGCGTGGGTCATAGAGAAAGTAAGCGTACGCACGCCTTCCCGAACGCCCGACCCGGCCGCGCAGCTGATAGAGCTGGGCCAGGCCGAAACGATCGGAGCGCTCGACGAAGATCGTGTTCACGTTCGGGATGTCGAGCCCCGATTCGATGATCGTCGTGCAGACGAGCACATCGTGTTTGGCCGATTCGAAGTCGACCATCACGTGAGCCAGCTCGTCCTCGCCCATCTGTCCGTGTCCGACGGCGACGCGGGCTTTGGGCACGAGCCGCCGGATCCGCTCCGCCGCTTTCTGGATGGTGCGCACGCGGTTGTGGACGTAGTACACCTGGCCGCCACGCTGCAGCTCGCGGGTGATGGCTTCGCCGACCAGCTCATCGTCGTCAGCGGTGACATAAGTCTTGATCGGCTGACGTTCCTCCGGCGGAGTCTGGATCACGCTCATGTCACGGATACCGCCCACGGCCATGTGCAGCGTTCGTGGGATGGGAGTGGCAGAGAGCGAGAGCACGTCCAGCTGTGTCCTCAGCTTCTTCAAACGCTCTTTCTGCATGACGCCAAACCGGTGCTCCTCGTCGACGATCAGCAGACCGAGTCGCTTGAAGCGGACGTCGCGCTGCAGCAGCCGGTGGGTCCCGACGACGATGTCGACCTGCCCGGCCTTGATGCCTTCGATGGTGCGAGCCTGGGTTTCGTCGTCGACGAATCGCGACAGCATCTCGACGGCCACCGGAAACTTGGCCAGCCGCTCACGAAAGACATGGAAGTGCTGCTGGGCAAGCACTGTCGTCGGCGCCAGCAGCGCGACCTGCTTTCCGCTCATCGCCGCCTTGAACGCCGCGCGCAGAGCCAGTTCCGTCTTACCGAACCCGACGTCGCCGCAAAGGAGGCGATCCATCGGCCGGTCGGACTCCATATCGGCCTTGATCTCCGCGAGGGCGGCGACCTGGTCGGGAGTCTCTTCATAAGGAAAGGACGCCTCGAGCTCCTGCTGCCACGCCGTGTCGGGCGCAAATGCGATGCCGGGCCTGGCCTCCCGGAGCGCGTAAACCTTGAGCAGCTCGTCAGCCACGTCCTGGACCACCTTTCGCGCGCGCCCTCGCGCGCGGGTCCAGTCGCTGGTACCCAGACGGTGGAGCGCGGGCTGCCCTTCGCCCCCGAGGTACTTCTGGACACGGTCCAGGTTCTCCACCGGGACGAAGAGCTTGTCTTCTTCGGCATATTCGAGCTCGAGGTACTCGCGGTGGGCCCCATCAGATTCGATGAGCCGCATCCCCTTGAAGCGAGCGATGCCGTGATCGACATGGACGACCAGCTCATCGGGAGCGAAGTCGAGCGTGAACTCCTTCGTGAGATCCTCGGTTCGGGTGCGACTGCCACGCGCTGACCGTGACGGACGTCGCAGCCGGCCGAAGAGCTCGGCATCGGTGGCGAGGTGAAACCCGATCTCCGGTTGCGAGCAGCCGGCGCCGATGTCGAGGTCGGCCCGCTCCAGAGCGGGCTTGAGCTCGAGATCCAGGTCGAGCTCAACATCTGAGACGCGTGCGCTGACGCCACTCTCGTCGAGGAGCGCCCGGAGCCGCTCGGCTTGCTCTGTCGCGAAGACGACGGTGGCGGAGCTACTCAAAGTGGCGAAGTCGACGAGAGCCCTCGGACGGCCAACGAAGGGCTGGGGCTCGACCCAGCCCAGGTCCACGGCATCCGCGGTGGGCTCGCCGGAGATCAGCTGAACCCGGGGGCGACCAGCGAAATCAACCAGGCGATCCAGGCTGACGATGGGCAGCGTGAACCCTCGCGGGAGCTCGCCCCCGCCGGATTCCGCCGCCGCCAGCATCTCCGCTTCCTCGATGACTGAACGGGCGTCTGCGAGCTGGCGCTCCGGGTCGAAATCCAGGACGCCCACGTCCGCGCGAATGTGGTCCAGCAGGGATGGTCGCGAGGTATCCAGGTAGGCCGAGTAGAACTCCAGGCCAGGAAAAGCGGCGCCCGATTCGAGGCGAGCCAGGTCGTCCTCCCATTCCGAACGGACATCCGCCCGCAGGCTGTCGAGCGAGACTGACTCGCGCAGCCGTGCAACGGCCGCTGAGCCGCGGTCCGGCCCGAGGAGCAGCTCGCGACCCGTCCTGATGGCAACTTCCGGAATCGCCATCACAGATCGTTGGTTTTCGGGATCGAACAGCCGCAGAGTTTCGATCACATCGCCTTCCCACTCGGCTCGGACCGGCGCGTCAGCTGCCGTTGGAAAGACGTCGAGAATGCCGCCGCGAATTGAGAACTGACCTGGATCTTCGACCAGCGGTTCCCTGGAATATCCGAGCTCGACCAGGCGAAGCGCAACCGCCACCGGATCGGGACCTCGACCCGGCGCGAGCCGCATGGTCCCTTCTGCAAGCCCGCGCGCGGAGATGGTCTGACGGGTGATCGCGCGACGCGACGAGACGACGACGGTCGGCTCCTCGCCCGACCGCGCGAGCGCGGCCAGAGCCTCGAGGCGCTTGTTGACGGATTCGTCGAAGGCGGGCGGTCGGTCCAGGAACGACACGCCAACTTCGGAGAAGACATGGACCGCGGGACGTCCGGCCAGCCACGGCCGCAGCTCGTCGGCGAAACGCTCCGGCGCCGGGACCAGGATCACAACGGACCGGCGAAGCGCCGCGCACGCCCGCGCCAAAGCCCCGGCGATGATCGGCCATGCCGGCCGGGGCAGCCGTCCGACCTGGAGCTGCGCCTCCGCTCTGTTGACCCAGCGCTCCAAAGGCGGCGCCGACGCAATGGTCTTTTCCCAGAGAGTGCTCATGGGAGCTCCTCGCAACCCAGGGAGCCTGCCCTGTTGTAGCGATCCATCGCCCGCTCGACGCCGGCCTCGAGCGCCAGCTCCAACGCGTCGGCGACCCCGTTGATGATCGTCGGAATCCTCTCGGCCTCGGCTTTGGTGAAGCGCCCGAGCACGTACTGGCGTCCGGACTGAGATCCCTTTCGTGCCGGCTTTCCGATGCCGACTCGGAAGCGAACGAAATCAGCCGTCCCGAGGGAGGAGATCAGCGAAAGGACACCGTTGTGACCGGCGCCGGAGCCTCCCCGCTTGATTCGCATTCTGCACAGGGGAAGGTCGAGCTCGTCATACACGACCCACACGTCCTGTGGCGGTACGTGGATGTCCTTGAGCGCTTTGACCACGGCCTGCCCTGAAAGGTTCATGTAGGTCTGCGGCATCAACAGCCAGACGCCACGCGCTTCCGAGTGGCCAACGAGGGACTGCCATCGCTTGCGATCCGCCTTGACGCCCAGCCGCTTCGCGAGCTCGCGCACGCAGGCAAAGCCGAGGTTGTGGCGCGTGTCGGCGTACTCCGACTCCGGATTACCCAGGCCCACGATCAACCGCTGTTCGACAGGCGACCTCTGTTCCATTCAATATCCAAATAGACGCACTTAGGCCCGCGGCGAGTGCCGCAGACCCTGCGCAAGGAGTTTACGCGGAGCTCAGAGTCGTCCCGGAGCCGGCGTCAGACCGGATTGCGCGAGGGCCGCGATCGTGACGCGCGACATCTCTTTGCGCTGCGCAGCGGTTGCATGGTCCCACCCCAGCAGGTGCAGCAGCCCGTGGACGCACAATAGAGCCAACTCCACCTGCTCGGGATGCCCATACTCCCGCGCCTGACGACCGACCGTGGGCCATGAGATCGCTAGGTCTCCGATGTGGTGATGCGAGCCTTCAAACGACAGGACGTCTGTGACCGAATCATGGCCCGCGTAGTCACGGTTCAAGCGCTGCAGCTCGTCGTCACCGGTAAGCCTGATGGCGATGCTCGCGGCGCCGGCCGGCAGTCGCGCCCCTACCTCAGGCACGGAAGCCGCCCGCTGCATCACTCCCCGCAAGAACGACGGTGGAATCGGGACGCGAATCGCCTTGATCACCTCGACCTCGAGTCGCGCTCGCTCAGCCACCGACGTCAAGTAAACCCGCTACAGTCCTGCCCGTGCGAATCCTGGTGACAGGCGGAGCCGGGTTTATCGGCTCCCACGTGGTCGATGCATATGCCGCCGCCGGGCACGAGGTTGCCGTCCTTGACAACTTCAGCACCGGGCGCGAGGACAACGTGAACCAGGCGGCGGCCGTGCACCGGGTCGACCTGCGGGATCAAGCCCAGGTGGACAAGGCCGTCGCATCATTCCGGCCCGAGCTGGTGAATCATCACGCCGCCCAGTCAGAGGTGCCGAGGTCCGTCGCTGATCCCACCTACGACGCCCAGGTCAACATCATCGGGGGCCTCAACCTCCTCAAGGCCTGCGTCGACCATAGCGTCCGCAAGGTGATCTTCAGCTCGACCGGCGGCGCGCTGTACGGCGAGCCTGATGTGGTGCCCGCCGACGAGGACCATCCTGTGCGACCCCTATCCCCGTACGGCACGAGCAAGTTCGCGTTCGAGCAGTACCTCGCCACGTTCCGGCGAACCTTCGGACTTGACTTCACCGTGCTGCGCTACGCAAACATCTATGGTGCCCGCCAGGACTTCCACGCGGAGGAAGGTCGCGTGATCGCCATCTTTGCGAGCCGCATGCTCGCCGGGAAGCCGGTCACCATCGATGGGACCGGGGAGCAGTCACGGGACATGCTGCATGTCGGTGACGTAGCGACGGCGAACCTGGCTGTGGTCGAGAAGGGGTCCGGGGGCACCTTCCACGTCAGCACCGGAATCGCCATCACGGTCAACGAGCTCTTCCGAAAGCTCGCGGCGCTGACCGGTTACTCGCTGCCACCAAACTACGGTCTGGCTCGAAAAGGTGACGTCTACCGAATCGCGCTCGACAACGAGCGCGCGCGTCAGCGCCTTGGCTGGGAGCCTCGAGTGAATCTCGAAGAAGGCCTCAGTCTGACCGTGGACTATTTCCGCGAACAAGTCCCCAGCGCGCATCCGTGACCGCGACTCTCGCCTTCGTGCATGGAGTCAGCGCGCGCGCCGTGCTCATCTTTGCGGTGGTGCTGGGGGTCTGGGGCACGTATCACTACTTTCGCCACGCTCAGGTGTCCGGCGGCTTCCGCTCCAGCTACCTGATCCTTGCGGGCCTGACCGCGGTTCAAGGGCTGCTCGGCCTGGGCGCCTTCGCTTTTGGCGGCCGTCCGACCGTGCTGCTCCACATCGTCTACGGAGTGTTCGCGGTCTTATTCCTTCCCGGCGCTTATCTATGGGCGCACGGCGGAAGTCACAGGCGCGAAGCGTTGATCCTCGCCGGCGCGGCCTGGGTGGTCAGCGTCGCTTTCTTCCGGGGCATCGCCACCGGCTGAGAAACCTAGACGCGGAACAGCAAGCCGACACCGTAAGTGAGGGCCGCGACGAGCGATCCCACCGCCAGCATCTCGACTCCTGACCGGACCCCACCCTTGCCCGTGAAAAAAGACCGTGCCGAGCCGATGGCGAAAAGGAAAGCGGCGCTGACAGCAAACGCGATGACCAGCGCTCCGAACCCATTGACAACTGCCCCCAGCAGGAGCCGGCCCAAGAGGTAACCCGCCACCGGGATAGCCCCGCCGATGAGCGTCGAGATCCCGGCCACGAGTCCCTCGCGCACCGGGTTCTCAAACTGGGTCTTATCGAGGCCGAGCTCCTCGCGCGCCTGGGTCTCCAGCCACACCTTCTTGTCCTGGGTGATGCGCCCGACGATGGTGGCGGCTTCATCGGGTGTCAGGCCCTTGGACCGGTAGATCCGAACCAGCTCAGCGCGCTCGAGATCAGGCATCGCTTCGATCTCAGCCGCCTCGCGCGCAAGCTGGCCCTCAAACACCTCGCGCTGCGACTTGCTCGCGAGATACGCCCCGCCCGCCATGGACACGCCAGACGCGACCATGGCGGAGAGCCCTCCGATCAGCACGACTCGGGGATTGACCGTTGCACCACCAACGCCCGCGAGCACACCGAGTGTGGCGGTCAGCCCGTCGTTGACGCCATAGATCACGTTCCTGATGCTCTCGATGCCGCCGCCGTGCCATTCCTCGTCGTCGGAGGGAGTCGCGCCGTCGGCGTCCTGTGAAGCGGACCGCCTCGATGTCGTCGGGTCGCCGGTCACGTCTTCGGGAGATTGGTGATCGAGCTCCTCCGGAAGCACCTTGCGGAGGACGCCTTGAGCGCGCTCGTCGACGATGGTTGAGACCTGGTTCAGGTACGAGCGCACGACCTGCCCCTCGGCAGCACCCGCCAGAGCGAGCGCCGGCCCGATCCCCGCAACGCGCGCCAGAGTCGCCAGCATGCGGGCGGCGAGCTGAGGCCCGTGGTGCGGAGGCTTGACTCCTCCGGAACCCAGTAAAGATGCCCACGCGTCAGCGTGCCGTTTTTCGGTCTCGGCCAGAGAGCTGAGACGGCGCTTGAGGTGCGCATCGGCGGTGACGCCGGCGAGGGCCTCGTACACGCTCGCCATGCGAGTCTCGCTCTCCCAGTTGGAACGCACCGACCGCGTGTCGGGGGTCGACATCAACCGCTCGGGCGGGGTCACACGCCTATGGTAGGGATGGGTGTCCCGCGAGTCCGGAATGCGCACCTGGCACCCGCGCCAGCGCGGCCGAGCGCGGATGATTGTCTTAACGTAGGGGCCCCCGATGGATCCGACCTCGCTGATCAACGAATCGAAAGCGTCCCCGCGCACCGAATCACGCAGCACGCGAACACCCAAACCTGACGCAGGCCGGCGCATCCTCATCACCGGCGGTGCGGGCTTCCTCGGCGTCAACGCGGCGCTCCGCATGGTCGACGACGGATGGCACGTGACGGTGCTCGACAACCTCAGCCGGCCCGGGACCGAGCGGAACCTCAAGTGGCTGATCACCCGCCATCCGACGCGGACGACATTCATCAAAGAGGACGTGAGAAACGCCAGCGCCCTGGCGGACCACGTGAAGGACCAGGACGCGATCCTGCATCTCGCGGGGCAGGTCGCAGTCACGACCTCGCTGCTTGATCCCGGCACGGATTTCGACGTCAACGCGCGGGGCACCCTCAACGTCTTGGAGGCCGCGCGCCTGCACAACCCGGAGGTACCGCTTGTCTTTGCATCGACGAACAAGGTGTACGGAAAGCTCGATAAGAACAACGTTGCCTGTAAAGAGAGCCAGCCAATCGACTTCCACAGCCCGTACGGGTGCAGCAAAGGAGCTGCCGACCAGTACGTCAGGGACTACGCCCGCGTCTTTGACATGAACACCGTCGTACTGCGGCAGAGCTGTATCTACGGCGCCCACCAGTACGGGACGGAAGACCAGGGATGGGTGGCGCATTTCGTCCATTCGATCCTCAACGACCGGCCGCTCACCATCTTTGGCGATGGCACGCAGGTGCGCGACCTGCTCGATGCGCGCGACCTGTGCGCCTTGTACGCCACAGTGATCGACAAGATGGCGATCGCGCGAGGTGAGATCTACAACGTCGGCGGCGGACCCGAGAACCAGCGCAACCTGCTCGAGGTGATCAATCAGATCGGTGAGTTGACCAACCGCACGCCGAAGTACTCATTCGCAGACTGGCGGGAGGGCGACCAGACCTTTTACGTGAGCGACATCACCAAGGCTAAGCACGATCTCGGCTGGGAGCCGCAGGTCGCGTTCGACCGAGGAATCAAGGACCTTATCGCGTGGGCATCCTCCGCCAACTAGACGTCATGGATCTTCTCCCCAAGCCATCGAACGCCGCGCCAGCGGGCTGAGCAGTCGCGCGACCGAGCGGGTCAGCCGCTCGCGGCCGCGAGCGAGAAGGACCGGCCGCAACGCCCACGTCATCAGCAGAACGAGGAACACGATCGAAAAACCCCATGAGGCTTGCTCGAAAGCCGTCGGGCCGTAACTGAAGACCAACGATGACCCTGCCGGCACTGCCGGCAAAGCCGCGAGCATGAAGTCCATCTCGCTGCCGACGAGGTCAACGCGTTGCGAGCCTCCGGGAGTGACAAGGCGCGCAGACCAGCCGGGGAACAGCGATTCCTTGAACAGGACCAGGCTTGGTGCCGTCGATGCTTGCAGCCCGAGGGTGGCGTGGTCGTCGCCATTCCACGTAGGGACGATCGGCACCTCTGGCATCGCCTCGTTCGCGTCGGGAGCGAACAGCCATGCAAGCTGCGATGCCAGGAACTGTCCCTCATCGGTTGAAGCGCTGGACGAGTTGTGGGCGATTAGGTTCATACCGCTCCACAGCACACGCCCCTGCCCCACATCCGAGCGCGCGACGACGACACGACCCCCCACCTGAACGAGGTCGGTGGCTCCCGGCCGCACGGAGCCGGCTGAGCTGGCGCCCCAACCTCCACCCTGGTACGAGAAGGTGCCGAACGAGGGATCGGCAATTCCTGCGACGAATACGGGCGCTGCTCGGTCGAGCGCGCTCCACTGCAGCGTGGGCACTGGCAGCACGGCCGGCGCCTGTCCGGCGTTCCAGTCGGGGTCGACATACTGCCATCCCGTCTCAACGAAGAGCCTGCCCCCGCCGTGGACGTAGCGGTCGAGGCGCGACCACGCGGCGGCCTGGTCGTGGTATCGGTATCCCAGAAGCAGAATCCCGCGGTAATGCTTGAGGTCCTGCTCGCTGTAGTCGTCGATGTAGGGAGAGGTTCCGCGCACCAACCATTCGGAGTCAAACGGCAGAAGCCCCGACGTCGCCTGCTTGAAAACGGAGTTGTAGAGCTCCGGGACGCTGTCCTGTGTCCCTCCAACCACAAGCACAGCTGTTCCCCCAGGCCATTGCGCGGCAAGCCCTGAAGGCTGTGGGTTCACGAATGCGATGGGATCCTGGCTCACCTGGGTCCAACCCATCGCGGCGTAGTCAGCAGCCCGGCCGGCCTGTGCTTTCGACAGCACCACAGCGTCGATTCCCAACGCTTGCGACAGCTGTTGCTTAACCGTGGTTCCCGCGGTTTGCAGCATGCTGTCCTCGAGCCAGGAGGACAGATCTCTCGACGGAATGACCTGGTCGTTGTAGCTGTGTGTGATCCCGCCCCCAACGAGGAGGTGGAAGGCCATGTCCAGGGGCCCGATGTTCGAGTTGAGCTGGGCGCGCGCAGGCGGCGATGAGAATGTGGCACCCAACGCGGCCAGCGATTGGCGCTTCGCCGGACAGCCGAGATCACAGGTGATCGCCGGCGCGCGCCACTGCCTTGGATCGAACAATTGCTGTGCTAATGGGACAGCTTGTGCGGGGTGGCGCTGCCAGAGGTCGCGTAGGTCAGTTGCGTTTTGAATGCTTGGTCCGTACGCAAGCTTGTTGCCGACGTCCACGCGCCCGGCGAATGCGTACACATCTGCCGCCAACACCACGACAAGCAGGATCGGCAGCGCAACCGCCAGACCGGATCGCAGCGGCGCTGGCCATCTCCATTTGGTGGCGGCAAGGTTCGTCACAATTCGCGGCAGCTCAAACAGCCCGAGCGCCGCCAGCACCGGCGCTGCAACTGCGACCAAGAGTTGAAGAGGCCGGTGCGCCACGACACCGAACTCCTTGAATCCTGGAATCGCGAAGAGGGGGCGGTAAAGATCGCGATCCACCATGAATACGATTCCGACGACTGCGAGACCGAGAAAGACTCGCGCGCGACCATCGCTCCAGGCCAGCACGGCGCCAAGGAGAGCCGGCAGCAGGACCGCCGGCGTCACGGCATACAGGTCGCCGAGGTTTCCATCCTGGATCGGGTGAAGCGACAGGAGGCTGCCGAGGTTGATCTCGCTGAGCCGCTGGATGTCGAAGCTGCTGCCGGCCCCTGCCCAATGCGACCGCACGACGGCCAGGTACTGGAGCTCACCGCCCAACCAGAATGCGGACAAGATCGCGATCCCCAGGTACAGAGCCGGCACGGTGATCAGAAGCCAACGCCATGCTCGGCGCATTGAGGACCGCGGCATAGCTAGCGCATAAGCCGCTGCGACGAACAGCGGCGCCGCAAGGAGGTGGGGTGACACCAGGCCCATCGTGGTGGTGAGCGCGATGAATGCGAAAGCCGCGAGGCGGTACCTCCAGGTGCCGTCTCGGCGCAGCCAGGCACAGAAGAACGCATCCAACGCGATTACGGAGGGCATGAAAAACACCATTCCCACCCAACTCGCATAGAGTCCGAAATGGGTCCACTCGACCCAGCCGATCGGGCTCAGAAGAAACAGCAGACCTGCCGCCATCCCTGCGAGTGGCCGTCGCAAGCGCCAGTCGAAGAACGCGTATAGACCGGTCGCGGTGGCGGGCATGAGCGTGAATTGGACGACCTGGGCACCGCCCTCGGGGGTGGTCGACAGCACATGCGAGATGGCCACGGCGAGCCAGTGCGAAGCGAGCGGATACCCCTCGCGGAACGACACTCCCATCCCGTCCCACGGGTACCACCAGGGCAGATTGGGAAATGAGCCCGCGACCCAATCGATCAGGTGAAGGTGGAACGGCGCCTCGGACCCGGCCATGCCTCCCCACAGCAGTTGCCAGCTCAGCACGTATGCAACCGCAGTCAAGAACGCAGCCGCGACGGCGAGGCGAGAGAATCCGAGAGCCGGCGCGCTCAACCTAGCCAGCGGCGGCTCGGTCCGCCGACGCGCACTCCGATCCGCCGGGCGAAGGCGCATGGACGTCTTCCAGGATCCACCCGTACTGGTCCACAGAGCCCACCTCGGTGAACCATTCGGGATGGTCGGCGATCACCTGGACGTACTGCGCCTTGTTCGGGTCCACCGCCCACAGGCGCGTGCGTGTCGACGTCAACCAACACTGCATGAGCGTGTCGGCGAGGTCCGAGTGCCGCGCGTAGGAGAAGTAATAGAACGGGTCGTAAAGCTGCCCGACCACGTTACGTCCATGCAGTCCGTGGTATTCGACCATCGCGTAGAACATCGCCGGCTTGTCGGGAGGGATGTTCACCACGCGGCCGCGATAGGCCGGCTGGTCGTACACGCGCATCAGCTGCGAGGCGGCCGCTTGCGATTGGCCCCACGTGACGCGGGTCGCGTCGTAGAGATTGAGAATGGGCGCCCATTCGAGCTGGACGGCAACGAGAAGCACTACGATCGCAGCCCAGCCCACCGGCAGCACACGGCGGCCCAAACGGCGCGGCGCGGAGTACAGCAACGCGACTGAGAGCAGCACGGCGGCGAACTCGTAGGGAAAGAGAAAGAACCGCTCCTGCCAGAACCACGACTCCCAGCTCTTCAAGTAAGACGTGAGGCCGAGCGAAAGACCCGTATAGGCGAGGTAGCCGAACCCGAAGGTCAGGAACATATACGAAGGCGGGCGCTTCCACAGCGTCCAACCAAGCCCCGCAAGGCCGGCGACCATCAGCGCAACCAGGAGCGGGCGCGCCGCCAGCTGGTCAGGCGTGAGGTGCGTCGAGAACTCCCACTTGCCGAAGATGTTGGCGAGCAGGTTCCAGTACACCGGGTAGATGGGATTGCCGGTGCGGTAGAGCAGCATCTTCATGTACACGAGGATCAGCGCGATCCAGGCGATCGTCGCCACCAGCCGTTCGCGCTCATACGCGCGGCGAAAGAACGTCGCCACCAGCATGCCGAGGCTGAAGATCCATGCCTCCGCCCGCGCCATCGCGGCTAGCGCCCACGCGACCCCGGTCCACAGTCCGCGCTTCGGCCACAGCCAGATGCCGAGGAGGACCAGCGCAATGCCCATGGGCTCGAGGAACCCTGTCGCATCAATGAAGACACTCGAGGGAAGCAGCGCGGCGAACAGGCCGGCAGCGATCGCGACTCCATGGCCCCAATACCGGCGGCACAGGCTGAATACGAGGACGGCGGCGAGCGCGCCGAAGAACACGCTCACGAGCCGCGCGATGACGATGTCGACAGAACCCGTGACATAGAACAGGGCGACGAGCAGGGCCGGATGGATCAGGCCCCAGAAGTAGTCGAGCCCTTTGAGGTCCCAGAGCCGCGGGCCGGTGGAATCCCAAAGGCCGATCTCTTTGGTGAGGTAAGCGATCTGCCAGTGGTGAAAAACGTCACCGTGCCACCCGTCCCCCGGGTTCTGGGGATCGGTCAGCACGAAGAGCGCATTCAGACGTGGCAGCAGGGCGACCGCCCATGCAGCCGCGATGGCCCACCACGGCAGCGGCCGCGCCAGAATCTCCGCGCTTGCCAGTGCATGTTCACGCCTGGACTCGCCGGCATCCGTCTCGAGCGCCTGCTCCTCTTCCTCTTCTGTGGGAAGGATCCGAGGCAGCAGCTTCAAGCGGAGGCCGCCTCCGCCGCAACGCTTTCGTGGCTGCGCGCCACGTCGAGGACCGCGTTCTCCAGGATGTCCAGGTGCCTTTCCCAGTCGAATCGGCGCGCCCACTCAAAGGCGCGCTCACCGGTGGCCTGGTTGGCGGCAGGGTCAGCCAGCAGGGCCGAGATCCCGGCCGCGTAATCCTCCATCACCAGTGGCTCCGCGAGGTACCCGGTGCGCGGCCCGATGGTGACCGTCGGCCCGGCCTGGTTCCAGGCCACCACCGGCACGCCCTTGGCCATCGACTCGATGACGCCCATGCCGAAGTCCTCCTCAGGCGCCGGGTACACATAGACGGCAGCACCCTCATAGAGCTTCTGCAGCTCGTCCTCGGCAATCGCGCCAAGAAAGAAGACTGTGTCCGTCAGGCCGAGCTCGGCGACCAGCTCCTTGAGGGACGCTGTATGCGAGGTCGGAGGGCCCGGTATGACCAGCTGCACGCGTGGGTGCTTCTTGCGCACCTCGGCCATGGCTCGGATCGTGAGGTCGAAACGCTTTTGGGGATAGTGGCGGTTGGTCAGCAGGACGTACGGCCTTCGGATCGGGTAACCGTTGATGGTCAGACCGCCCGAGAAACGCGCGTCGACCGGCAGCGGAAAACCGGATGAGGCGACATGGCATCCGGCCGGGCAGTCGATGGCGCCACGACGGTATGTGTGCCGGATGATGTCGCCGATGTAGTCGCCGTTGACCAAAAGTTGATCCGCCTCCTGGACGGACCGCCGGTCGGCCCAAGCGACGAATCGCGTCGCGCGCATCACGATCGCCGCCAGCAGTCGGTAATCGGCGTTGGCGACCCAGCCGGTCTCGCGGTCAACGTTGCGTGGATAGACCAGGCGATTCGGCTGGTTGAGGTAGACGACATAGGGCACGTCCATCAGCCGCGCCGCCCACCACGCAATCCATGCGCTCGGCTGGTTGCAGCCGACGATCGCGTCTACGCCACGAAATCGCCACGCGTACAGAGGCATCAGGACTGAGGTCGCGGCCATCTGCGCGGCTTCCCGGAACGGGAACCAACGTGGGAGCTGCGGCAGAAACGTTCGCACCCGCACGTCGCCGATCAGGTCCGGGTAGCAGCGGGATTGATCGACGGTGGGCGCGTAGCACTCCACCTCATAACCGCGACGTCGCAGTCCCAACACCTCCTCGATCACGATCCTCTCGCCTCCACCGGAATACGTAAACCCGCAGTGGAAGACCGCAATCCGGCGAGGAGCACCCGCGCGAGAGCGGCGCCGTCCGCCGACGAGGAAGAAGCTGAGCAGCCCCAGCACCAGCACGTTTCCGGCCGTGATCGCGTGGTAGAGGACGATCGCGCCTGCGGCCACCGCCGGAGCCAATCCCAGGCCGCCGCCCAGCACGAGCGCGCCGGCAACCTCGAGGTTGCCCAGGTATCCAGGCCCGGCCGGCACGGCGAAGCTGAGCAGCAACGCCGGGTAGGCGGCCATCGCCTGGAGGGTTGGGACTGGGACTCCCACCGCGACGAACAGCAACGTGAAGTTGAAGGCGTCGATCACCAGCGCAACCGCAGTCAGCAGCGCCAAGCGGCCGGCCAGGGCCGGGGTCCACAGGCCTCGAGCGCCGGCTCGGAATGCAAACGCCTGGCCCGCGATGGCGGACGCAATGCGCGCCGGCAGCAGCCGGCGGGCCAGCCGCGACCGAGCCACCCGCGGGCCAACGAGCGCCGTCCCCAGCACTGCGCCGAGCAGAGCGATTGCCAGCGCGGCCGCGCCAAGCAGCCCTCGCGGGGCGTTGATGGCGCCGGACAGCGCCACGAGCTCGAGCACTCCCAGCACCAGCGCCACCGCTGCCAGGTCGCACGCCTTGTCGATCACAATCGTGGCAAGGGCTGAGCCCGCCGGCACCCGGTGCCGGCGCCACAGCCACCATGCCCTGGCAGCGTCACCAGAGCGGATGGGCAGGACGTAGTTGAGCAGGCTTCCCGCACCGTTCATGGCGAAAGCCCGGACCATTCCGACGGGGGCGAGCGGGCGCAGCAGCAGCAGCCACCGGCGGGCCCGGATGATGCTGGTGAGCAAGAACAACCCGATCATCACCACGACTGCCGTCCAGCTCTGAACGCGCGCGTGGCTCGCCACCTCGGGCAGGGAAACCGTGCGCAGCCACAGCCAGAGCAAGCCCAGTCCGAAAGCTGTCTGCACTGCTAGCCGAAGCCAGCGGTTCACCTCACCACCTCCAGCTCGCCCGACAGCGCCTCGCCGAGGATCCAGCGCTGGACGAAGATCCAGAACCCGAATAGGAAGCCGATGATGAGCAAGGTCCCTCCGTAGTCGTGAAAGAGGACGGCGGGAGTGACGCCGACCGTCGCTGCGATACCCGCCACCGCCGCAACACGCAGAAGGTTTAGCAGCATCGTGCCGGCGACACCGATGACGATGATCTGGGCGCGAGCTTCAAGCGAATGACGCCCGCGCAAGCCGGATATGAAGCTGACGCCGAGCAGCACCAGGCTCTGCCAGCCGATGCAGTTCCACGAGATGAACAGGGTGTGCATCGCCCCGGACCCATCCCAGACCACGAGGTGGCTGCCCGACGCCGCCGCGTGTATGCCGGCCAGCGCAAGCACGCCGACGACCATCCGTGCCTCGACGGGGACGATCGCTTGCAGTGGATTGTTCGCCCCGAGCTGCATTGCCCACGTGGTGAGGAGGTCGTCGAACGTCGTCACCAGCGGCAGCAGCATCAGCAGCGCGCACAAGACTGCGAGCAGCGTCAGGTTGAGGTTGTTGCGGTCTCCCGATCTCATCGACGCACCCTCAAGAAATCGAGTACGCGCCTGCGGCCGGTGCGACCCGTGAACACAGGTATCAAGAGCGCAAACGCGGCAAAGCCGAGCAGCGACTCCGGCACGACGATGCTCGGGGGCACGAGTCGCGTGTCAGCGACGCCCACCGCTCGGTCATAGAGCATGTCGACGTTGTTGCCGTTGCCCTGGCTCACGTCGACACGCAGGCAGAGCGAACCGCCCGCCGGGATGACCAGCGTGAGCGGATCGGTGGTGTTAACCGTGAAGGGGCTGGTGGTGTGCGCACCGCTGGGCCCGTAGGTCGTGGTCCACGTGTTGCCGCTGTTCGGGATGGTCGCCACGAAGCCTGCACAGCTGGCTCCCGCAACCGCCCCGGCGCTCACGACTACTGTCGAGCTGTCGCCCGGAGCTCCGCCCGCCCAGTACATCGTGAACGACCACACGCCCGCGGCCACCGTCTGCGCCGGCAGGTTGGAGAAGGCCCAGACACCGACAGCGCCGGAGGTATGGCAAGCCACCGCCCTGCTGCCCGCAGTCTGGTCCATCGTTGCCGGCGTGCAGCCCGGAGCCGTCCCCGTGCCATGTAGGTAGAGCGGGTTGCCCGCGGCGTCGACCACCGGCGCGCGCGACGCAAGCCATACCACGGCGCCGACGGACGCGAGCAAGGCCACCGCTACCGTCCAGCCAATCCAGCGATTGCGAAGGCGGCCGATGCTTCGCGCCACCGGCGCGGCCGGGTGGGCCGGCGACTTCCACTCGAGGCGGCGCGCTCGCGGGCCCATAAGCCAGCGGCGCAGAAGGTTGAGGCGCCGCAGGTGGTGCACCTCGTCTGTGACGCGCCCCGTCTTCGGCGTGCGGAACCAAGGGCCTTCTTCCTTGCTGATCAGTCCTTTGAAGGCCGCCCAGGCCTGAAAGGGCACCAGCGCGAAGGAGAGCACGAGCGCACCCCACACTCCCTGCAGGTCGCGGATCGGCGCGTCTTCGAGGATGAGGCCTCCGAGATTCATGAGTGGGAGCGCGAACACGTTCGAAAAGAGCAGCGACCAGCCCAGGAGCGCCGTCCAGCCCGGCACGTGCGTGTTAAACACGAGCTCCGACATCAGCCAGCTGAGCGTCCCGATGACGAACAGGCCTGCTTGCAGGTAATAGCTGGAGTCGTAGAGGAACTCCAACTTCTCCAGGGGGCTCACGAAGGGAGACCTGAGGATTGGCAGGAACCATTTGCGGACGTTGTAGGTGTGGCCTTCGGCCCAGCGCATCCGCTGGCGCGCGAGGCGTGAAAACGTGCTCACGCATTCCGCGGGCGTCTCGGCCCAAGGCGTGTAGACCACCTTGAAACCGCGCGCGTAGAGCTTGAGCGTCAGCTCCCAGTCCTCGGTGATGCTGGTACCCCAACCGACCTCCCGGAGGATGTCCGCGCGGATCATGTACGCGGTGCCGGCGATCATCTTCAGAGAGCCGATAGCGTCCTGGAACGGACGCTCGACCATGTAGCTGCCGGCATATTCGGCGCGCACGGCTTCGGTCAGCCAGCTCTCCGACTTGTTCAGGACGTGCCATTGGTAGCTCTGCACTGCCGCTACTTCGCTCCGGCGTTTGATCTGCCCGGGCTCTGAAGGAGGCTCTGAGCCTCCGAAAGCAGACTCCAAACGCCGACTGGAAGCGCGCTGCTCGCTCACTCGATAGAAATGCGGAAGCAGACGCTCGATCGAGTCGGGAAATGGGACCGAGTCGGCGTCGAAGACAACGATGTACTCGGCCCGCGGATCTGTAACCTTCAGAGCCTCCCGCAGCGCACCTCCCTTGTATCCGCTCCGCGAGGTGCGGTGAAGGATCTTGAAGCGGGGCCTGTCTCTCCACTGCTGAAGGATTTGCACCGACTCATCGGTCGAGTCATCGACGAGGACGACCTCGTACTCGGGGTACTCGAGCCGCTGCAGCGCATCGAGGAGCCGCTCGATCACCCTCTTCTCGTTGTAGGCGGCGACGTGGATGGAGACGAACGGGTGATACCCAAGATCGATGTGGTACCCGTTGCCGTTGCCGTTGATCCGGCTCCGGCCATTCCCGCCGGGCGAACCATTGGACCCGTGACCGTTGCCATTGCGCGAGCCGCCCCCGACCAGCGTGGTGACGAGCACCATCGCCGTGCTCAGGTAGTACTTGATCGCGTACGCGAAGAAGATCGCTCCGAGAAACAGGCCGGTGAACGCGAACCCGTATCCAACCCAGTCGGCGCCGCTGCGAATCTGCGACTGGGACACCAGCTCGACGAAGCCGCGCACGATGGCGACCATGGGGATCACCCCCAGGACGAACGCGGCGACGAGGATCGAGTTGAGAACGATGCTCCACGCGAGCTGGCCGCCCCTCGGCCGCGACCCCCGGAATCTGGTCGGCGTGCTCTCGGCCATCAGTAGAGACCACCAGCAGCTGCTTCCCTGCTCGATTCGACGATCTCGGAGGTCTCAAAACGCCGGTGACCTCCTGGCGTGACGACCGCGGGCCGCACCCTGCCCTCGCGGACCGCGCGGTTCAACGTCTGCTGGCTGACACCCAGCAGACGGGCCGCCTCGCTCGAGCCGATCAGCTCGCGGCTTCGGCCGTTACGTCTGAGGCGTCCCCCGAGCTCCTCCACGTCTTGAGCGCGGAAGCGCCGATGGCCGCCCGGGGTGATGAGCGCCGGCGTGAGCCGGCCCTTCGCGACAGCACGGAGAACCGTCGCGCGGCTGACGCCGAGGCGATCTGCTAAATCGTTCGAACTGATCAATGTGTGCAAAACGTTTGCTGGAGCAACGCATCATTAGCAGGTCGGGATCACTCCGACAACTCGGGAGCTTGGTATTTCCAGAGTGACGCAGCCGTTTCGTCTTCGAAAAAGTGCGCAGATAGACCAAACTGCTCGTGGATTCCGCGCCTAAACTCTCACGTCGTGCGCGTGCGCTCGTGCACGGATCGGGGAATCAACCGGGGCATCATCATCACTTAGAACCTCACCCCCCGCAGCCAAGCTCGGAGCCGGTGTCGAGAAATCGCCCGGCCCGAGCCTTTTTTATGCCCCTGCTCGGCGGACAGCCCACTCGTGCAGCCCTGCACGCCACGGCCTCAATGCCTCCACCCGAATCGTCGCCAGGCATCCCTGGAGCGGCCGGCGGGCTGGAGCGGCGAGCTCGGCGGACGCCACCGGGTTCACCGGCACCCGCACGATGCTTTCCTCCAGCACGGCACGTGCGAACTCATCCCATCCGGCGCAGCCTGCTGCGACGACGTGAACCACGCCCTCCAGGCCAGAGTCCGCGAGACGGATTGCCGCGAGTGCCAGGTCGACGCTGTACGTAGGGTTGACCCTCTGGTCGGCCACCACGCGCAGCGGCTCCCCACTCATCGCACGCGCCAAGATCCGCTCCGGAAAGCTGCCCCCCTTGATGTTTGAGCCGCTGTCGCCGAAGAGCGCCGACGTCCTGATTACGAGCGCGCTGGGCAGGACGTCCAGGACCCGCCTCTCGCCTTCGAGCTTGGATGAGCCGTAAACGCTCAGCGGCGCTGGTTGATCCGTCTCTACGTATGGACGGTCGAGCGTGCCATCGAAGACGAAGTTGGTCGAGAAATGGACGAGCCGCGCACCCGTGCGCACGCACGCCAGGGCCACGTTGGCCGGACCTTCAGCATTGACTGCGAATGCGAGGTCTCGTTCCGTCTCGGCCCGGTCGACAGCGTTGTAGGCGGCGCAGTTGAAAACAATTTCGGGTCGGTGACGGCGGAGGAGACCTTCAACCGAGTCGCGATCGGTGATCGACGCCTCGGCATGAGTCAAACCTGAGCCCGGCCCTAACAGGCGCGCGAGCTCCGACCCCAGCTGCCCGCCGGCCCCGAACACCATCGCCTTCACAGCAAGGACCGTATCAACTCACGCGGGTTCAAAAATCGCACGGGTTACCGCTCGCGCATTTAGCAGTACCAGCGTTGCTGGGTTGGCCGGGGTTCCCCCGGCCATGACTCTGTTTTCATCTACTGCCAATCGTTGCGACGAGCAACCGATATCAAAAGTCCCATCCATATAACGGACAGAGAGCAGCCCCGTCGGCGAAGCCGACCGGGCGATGCAATCAGTAAGTCCGAACCTGCACGCGCCTGGCGCGCAGAGGGAACCATCCGGGTTCCCTCTCATATTTCAATCCAGCTGTTTGGCGAGGCCAGAGTGCGCAAGCAAAAGCGCGGTCGTTTCGCGTTCGGCGCACGGACGCCCGACGAGGAAGCCCTGCGCGGCGTCGCAGCCCGACTCAACCAGCACGGCTTCCGCGGCGCGGTCCTGCAGTCCTTCCGCGACCACACGCAGTCCCAGGTTGTGGCCTAACCCGACGGCCGAGCGAACGATCGCTCCGGAATCCGGGTCGGACGCGAGCGCCGAGACGAACGAACGGTCGATCTTGATTTCGTTCACCGGCAAGCGCATGAGATAGAGGAGAGAGGAGTAGCCGGTGCCGAAGTCGTCGAGCGCCAGGCGCACGCCCATCTCGTTGAGGCGGTGCAGCGCCTTTCCCGCTGCCGCCGCCATCGCGACACCCTCGGTGATCTCGAGCGTCAGACGCTGCGGTTCCACCTTGAACGTACCGAGGGCGCGCGCCACCATCTCCTCGAGCGAGTGGTCTTCGATGTTGCGCGGCGATACGTTGAGCGATACAGAAACATCCAGCCCTTCCTCCAGCCACTTGACCAGCTGGGCCAGCGCCGAATCGATGACCCACGCCGTGAGCGGATGGATGATCCCGGTTTCCTCGGCCATGGGAATGAACCGGTCGGGCGGCATCAGCCCTTCGCGCGGATGGTTCCACCGCACCAAGGCTTCAACCGAATGAATGGCGCCGGTCGCGAGCGTGACCTGCGGCTGGTAGTGCAGTACCAGCTCTCCCTGCGGGATCGAGCGCCGCAGCTCGCCGGCCAGGCCTGAGCGGCGCAGCGTCTGCGCCTCCTGCTCGGGAGCGTAGACGGCGTAGCCGCCACCCGAGCGCTTCGCCACGTACATCGCGACGTCCGCGCGCCGCAAGAGCGTGCTCGGGTCGTCCCCATGCACGGGATACATCGCGATGCCGATTGAGGCGCCCGTTTCGACCATCTGGTCCGCGATGGCGAACGGGCCCTCCAGCGACGCGAGGATCTTGCGCGCCGTCGCCACCACGTCGTCCGGATGCTTGGCGTCGGTGGTGAGGACCGCGAACTCATCTCCGCCGAGCCGAGCAATCGTGTCTGTCGCGCGGAGGACTCCGCGCAGCCGCGCGGTCACCTCCTGCAGGAGGCTGTCGCCCCGGTCGTGCCCGAGCGCGTCGTTGATGTCCTTGAACCGGTCGAGGTCCAGCAGCAAGACGCCGAACATCTTCTGGTTGCGGCGGGCCGCGAGCAGGGCCTGGCGCAGGCGGTCGCCGAACAGGCTCCGGTTGGGCAGCCCCGTCAACGCGTCGTGGAGGGCCTGGTATTCGAGCGCGTCGGTATGGGCCTTCCGTTCGGAGATGTCCCGCAGGGTGGCGATGAAGAGGTGTCGCGAGCCGATCTGCATCGAGCTGACGACGAACTCGAGGGGAAAGAGGCTTCCGTTCTTGCGCTTGCCCATCGTCTCGTGCGCGCCGCTCACCGGGATGTCGAGCTTGAGCCGGCGCTCGAGGTAGTTGACGAACGCGCTGCGGTGCGTGGTCGCGATGAGGATGTCCGCCTGCTGCCCGACGAGCTCCTGCTCCGAGTAACCGAACAGCTTGACGACGGCCGGATTGGCCGACTCGATCAACCCGCTTTGCTCGATGGTGGCCAGTCCGTCAGATACGTTGTCGAGGACCGAACGCATCCGCTTCTCGCTTTCCTGCAGCGCCACCTCGGCTCGCTTGCGCTCGACGAACTCGCCGATCTGTGAGCCGACGTCATTCATCACGGCGAGCAGTCCCTCGTCAAGCTCGCGCGGCGCCCACGTATGGAGGGCGATCATCCCCACCACCCGGCGACCGCTCCGTACCGGAAATCCGACGATCCCTTTCAGACCCGCGGCCACGGCGGCGGCCGCGCGCGGTGAATCATCGGTGGCGACGTCGGGGACAGAAACCGGCGAGCCTGTCTCCCAGACTCGCCCCGCAAGGCCCTCGCCTCGACGGTAGCTCGTGCTGGAGGCGGTGGCCTCGTAACTCGAAGTGTCGCGACCGGGCCGTTTCCAGGCGGTCACGAAGTGCATCGCCTCGCGCTCGCCGTCAACCTCCCAGTACTCGGCCAGCTCCCAGTCCAGCGTGCGGCACAACCCTTCGAGGACGCCCGGCGCGGCCTTCTCCCAGCCGGGCGAGGTGACCAGAGCCTGGGTGACCGCAAAACGGGCCGCCTGGAGGACCTCGGCTCGCTTGCGGTCGCGGATGTTGACCGCGACCGTCTGGAGGTACAGCGCATTACCGTCCGGACCCCGCACAAGCCGGGTCGTCACGTCGACCCACACGGGATCGCCGTCCTTGCGTGTGTAGCGCTGCTCGATTCGGTTTCCCTCGTCCTCACCGCCGACCATTCGGATCATGGCGTCCTGGAAGGCGGGAAGGTCTTCGGCGTAGGTGATGTCATGCAGCGAAAGATTGCGCAGCTCCTCATCGGTGTAGCCAACGAGCTGGCAGAACGCGGGGTTGACCGTGGTGATGTGGGCGTCCAGGCTCGCGAACGCCATGCCCGCCTGCGCCTGCTCAAAAAGGGTGCGGAACCTGGTCTCGCTCTCGCGCTCGGCCTCCTCCATTCGGTGGCGTTCGCTGATGTCGTGGACGAGCGCGAGCAGCCGGTGCTTACCCTCCGCGGCCAATCGCCGCACCGCCGTCTCGACCTGGATCCGACGGCCGTCCTTCGTGATCAGCGACGACTCGTAGCGAATGGGCACATCGCCGCCTTGGAGCCGGTGTTCAAGCTGGCTGGTCAGTTGGTCACGTTCCTCGGGCGGGGCGAGCTCGATCAGCGACTGGAGGCCCGCGAGCTCCGCTGGGCTGTAGCCGGTCAGGGCGTGGTAGGCGGCGTTACCGGCGATGTACCGGCCGTGTTCGGTGATCACCAGCCCCTCGCCGATGTCGCTGATCGCCTGCAGGAGCGAGGCCTGGCGTTCCGCCTGGACGGCGACCTTGCGATCGAGCACGTGCTGGCTGAGGTAGGCGAGCGAGGCCAGCACCAGGATGGCGGCCGCCCAGACCAGGAGCTCTTCGCCGCGAACGTCGGCGAGCCACAAACGGAGAGCGACTGCGGCCAGGATCAGCGTGGCGGCGACCGCGGTAATCGCGGGCAGCAGCCGTGCCAACTGCCGCAGGCGGCGACCCTCGTTGGCCCATCCCGCTATGGCGTCGGCTGCGGTCGGGCTCGGGCCCAAAGGGCCCGCATTAGGCGTGGGCGGGGACGGGTTCAGATCGCTGGCCAACTTGACCACGATAACGTTCGAACCCGCGATTCGGTGCGCCAGGGCCGAGCGGCCCGGCAGGCTACAGCGCCCTTGTCACTTACCCGATTTGGTCTGAGGTCGCTGCGGAACCGTCCGCTTTAGGGGCGGCCGGCGCTGGGCGTGAAGGGGCGTCGCGTCGGCGTCATAGCTCTCCGTCGTGCGGGCGCGGCCGGCGGCGGCGTGAAGGGTCCGCAGCTTGGTCAGGCGCTCTTTCTTGGCCGCCAGGGCGGCCTTCAGGGCGTCCGAAAGCTGGGTGTCGTTCATGGGCACCACCCGCAGCCGGGCTTCCAGCTCCAGGACCTCCACTTCGGCCCGTGTCAACTCGAGATCGATCGTTTTTGCCACTCTCTTCCTTCTTATGTACGGCTGAACGGTACTGCCGAACCAAATAACTACCCCAAAGTCCGTCAGGTTATGCCAGAAACCTTAGAACTCGCTTAGAGGGTTACTCCAGGGAAATCGCGTTGCGAAGCTTTTCGAAGAAGCCCTTGGAGACCTTCTCCGGCTTGCCCGTGAGCCCCCCGACCTTCCTGAGCAGCGCCTTCTGCTCGGGGGTCAGGTCCTTCGGGACTACGACCTGCACCACGACGTACTGGTCACCGCGACGCCCGCCCCGGACGTCCGGCATGCCTCGGCCGGCGAGCCGGAAGGACTGTCCGTTCTGGGTGCCCGGCGGGATGGCGATCTCGACCAGGCCCTCCAGGGTGGGAATCTCGATCCGGTCGCCGAGGGCAGCCTGAACGATGTTCACACGGAGCTCGTAAACGGTGTCCTGGTCGTGCCGCGCGAGGTGCGCGTGAGCTTTGACCCGCAGCACGACATAGAGGTCACCGGCCTGGCCGCCACGATGCCCGGCCTCGCCCTCGCCGCTGATCCGGATCTGCGACCCCGTGTCCACGCCGCCTGGGATCTTCACGGCAAGCCGCTTCGATCTTTCTACCCGTCCCTGACCGCGGCACTGCTGGCACGGGCTCTTGATCAACCTGCCGGCCCCGCCACAGGTGGGACATGTGGCCATCGTGACGACGGCACCAAAGATCGATTGCGCTTGGCGGCGGATCTGGCCCGCGCCACGGCAGCCCGGGCAGGTCTCCTCGCCGGTGCCCGGCTCCGCGCCACTGCCGGAGCAGCGATCGCAAGTTGAGAGCCGTCCCACCTCGATCTGTTTTTCGACCCCGGTGAACGCTTCTTCGAATGTGATCGTCAGGTCGTAGCGCAGGTCGTCGCCACGGTTCGAGCGCTCGCGCCTCGCCCGACCGCCGAAACCACCGCCGAAAAACGTGTCGAAGATGTCCGCGAACGGCATGTCGGAGAAGTCGACGGCCGGTCCCGCGCCGGCTCCGACCGCGGCATGGCCGAACATGTCATACGAACGTCGCCGCCCTGGATCGGACAGCACCGAGTACGCCTCGCTCGCCTCCCTGAACCGTGCTGCCGCCGCCGGGTCGTCAGGGTTGCGATCGGGGTGGGATTCCATCGCGATCTTGCGGAAGGCGCTCTTGAGTTCCTCCGCGGAGGCCTCACGGGCGCATCCCAGCACCTGGTAGTAGTCGCGCTTGACGGCCAAGTTTTTAGAGGTGCGGCTGGGGGGCCGACCGAGAGATTCGGTGACCAGGTGGTCCGGCCGCTAGGCGCGACCGAGCATCGGAGCGAGCGCATCTGTTGATGCGTGAGCGAGAAGCGGAGGCCGCAACAACGCGGACGGGCCGCATGGGCGCCGAAGATCCGGTTGGCATCCCCAGTCGCACCTCTTGCTTAGGACTTGGTGGTGTCTGACGCCGGGAGCTCGGGTTGGCGTGCCAACTTGACGAGCGCCGGCCTGACCACGCGATCGCGGATGCGGTAGCCCCGACGCAGCTCCGAGGTCACGGTGTCCTCGGGATGCTCCGTCGACTCCTCGTATCCGATCGCCTCGTGCAGCTTCGGGTCGAACGGGACGCCTACGGACTCGATCGGCTCGAGGCCGTGCGCTCCGAGAGCCTCTTCCAGCTTGCGGACGCTGAGCTCCAGGCCCTTGACCCAAGATTCGTCTACGCCTGCCGGCTTGTGGTCGAGCGCCTTGTGCAGGTCGTCGAGGGCGGGCAACAGCCGTGCGATCAGGTCCGCTGACGCGTGCTGGATGGTGTCGAGCTGCTGCTGTCGGGCGCGCTTCTTGAAGTTCTCGAAGTCGGCGGCCGATCGCAGGTAGCGATCCTTCGTCTCGGCGAGCGCAGATTCGAGCTCTGCGATTTTGGTCTCCATCGAGGAGGTGCCTCGGGAGTCTGGCGGCTCGACGGTTTCGCTGCGCCGCTCTGGCTCGTGGGGCTCGTGCGGATGCTTACGCGTGGTCATCACTGCTTAGATACCGCGGAAAAGCGGCCTTTCAAACCCCGAGGTCGGCCATGCGGTGGCTCGCGCTGCGGGCCACCGCCTGAAGGCGGGCGACCGTCTGGCTGTACGCCATGCGGGTCGGGCCGATCACGCCGAGCACACCCTTGAGCCGGTTGGAGGGACCGTAAGTCGTCAACACCACCGCACAACCCTGCAGCTGGCTCGACGCGTTTTCCGAGCCGATCACGATCTGCAGGTCTGAATCGCCGATGAGCTGGCGCAGCAGCACCGTCAGGTAGCGAGTCTCCTCCAGCACCTCGAGCACCTGGTGTAGACGCGAGGACTCGGCGAACTCAGGCTGGCGGAGCAGGTTGCGCACGCCGTCGTGCACGACCAGGCTCTCAGATCCCTTTTCGTACAGGTCGAGCACTGCCACTACCCGCCCCAGGAGCTCTTTCTCTAGACCGAGGGCCGCGCTCTCGTAACGGCTCCGGACCTCTTCGCTGCTCCGGCCGGCAAGGCTCGAGTTGAGCTTCGAGGTGAGCTTGGTGAGCTCGGCCTGGGTGGCTTCCTGCGTCACGATCACCACCTGCTGCCGAAGGAGGTTCCCCTCCAGCAGGAGGATCAGCAGAACCTCGGCCGGCTCGAGCGAAACCAGGTCGACGTGCTTGATCCGGGCCTGAGAGCCCTGCGGTGCGCTGGCCACGGACGCGTTCTGCGTCACAGCCGCGACGGTCATCGCCACCTTTTCGACCATGCCCTGGACGTCCGCCGGCGCCTGCCGAAGCTCGTTCTCGATAAAGGAGCCCACCTGTTCCGGGATCTTCTCGAGGTCCATCAGGAAGTCGACGAAGTAGCGGTAGCCTGAGTCCGTCGGTACGCGTCCGGCCGACGTATGCGGCTGGGTGAGGTAGCCGAGATCCGCCAGCTCCGCCAGCTCGCTTCGGATCGTGGCCGAGGAGAGGTTGACGAAGTACCGGCTCTGCAGCGCCTGGGAGCCGACGGGCACTGCGCTCGTCGTGAACTCGTGGACGACTGCCCTGAGAATCGCCTGCTTCCTGTTTTCCATGTTTTTCAGCACTCTCGCGCCGAGAGTGCTAGCTACAGTACCGCGAGAGCGATCTGGTTGTGCAGGTCCATACCTCGGCGGGTCGGCACGACCCGGCCGTCAATCCTCGCGATCAGCCCGCCGGCTGCCAGATCGGCAAGCTCGGGATCGAATCCCGCAGGGGGAGCCATGCCCTCTTGTGTGCGGAGGCCCAGCATCAGCGCCTCTGCCGCCGTTTTGCGCGCCGCCAGGTCCTCCCCATCCACCATCGGGTCAGGGCACGCGGCCATGTATTCACGCGGCCGGGCCACATTCCACCAACGCCGCGCCGTCGTTCCATCGGTGGCGTACGAGTGGGCGCCGGCGCCGGCCCCGTACACCGGCCGGCACCGCCAGTAAGCCTGGTTGTGTCGCGATTCAAATCCAGGACGCGCCCAGTTCGAGACCTCATACCGCCTGTAACCGGCGCCCTCCAGCTCTATGCACGCCGCGTCGAGCTGGTCCCACTGCAGGTCGGGATCGACCTCGGGCACCCGGCCCTCTGCTCGCCTTCGCCAGAGCAAGGTGCCTTCTTCAAAGGTGAGGCAGTAAGTCGAAACGTGGTCTGGGCCCAGCGCCATGCCGCGCTGCAGCGTTTCCAGCCATGACTCGCGCCCCTGGAACGGGACCGCGTAGATGAGGTCGATGCTGATGTTGCGCATGCCCATCGACCGGGCGAGCTCGAACGCACGCGTCGCCTGCGCGGCGTCCGTTCTTCGTTCCAGCACGGCGAGCGCCCGGCCGTCAAAACCCTGCACGCCGAGGCTCAGGCGGTTGACGCCGCCCTCGATCCAAGCCGCCAGTTTCGTCTCGTCTGTGCTTGCAGGGTTGGCTTCGAGCGTGACCTCGGCGTCTTCAGTGACATCGAAGTTGGCGCGCACGAAGCGCAGCAATCGCGCCGCCAGGTCAGCGGGCAGCAGGCTGGGCGTGCCGCCGCCGAAGTAGACCGTCTCCAGCTTCTCGAACGCGTGCCGCTCGAGCGCCCCGGCCAGCTCGCGTTCGAGCGCGTCCACGTAGTCGGGCATGAGCCGGTCCATCCCGGCGTATGCGTTGAAGTCGCAGTAGCCGCACTTGTGCTTGCAGAACGGTATGTGGACGTAAAGATGTTTGAAAGGTCGCTTCCCCGCTAGCGGGGAAGGTGGCGCGATAGCGCCGGATGGGGAGGTGGATCTGGCCACTGCCTTCATACGCCCTTGATCGTGTAGCGCTGGCCTCGCGCAGCTTCGAGCTCGCGGCGCAGGTAGTCGACGGCCTCACGTTCGTTCGGCACGAGCTCTTTTATCCGCTGTCCCATGCGATCTTCGACGCGGCCGATCTGCCGGCCGATCTGCTCGACATTGGCCTGCTGGTTCCGATATCGCTCGCGCTTGCGCCAGAGCCGCGCGTGCTCCTCGCGCAGGTCAGCCACCGACACGCGGACCTGGCAGTCGAGGCATCGGCCGTCGCGGGTCTGCGCGCTCGGCACCTGCTTCGCGCAATCCCGGCAGAAAATCAAGATAGTGCTCACGGAACTCGTCCCTTCCCCGCTGTCCTTCGGGGTCCCCGCGCTCTCGGCGCGCGGGGGTGGTCGAACGCGCCGGATGGGGAGGTGGAATTGGCCGCTGCCTTCAGATCAACCACTGTCGCCGCGCTCAGGTCGCGCAGGCGGTCAGGCGAGATCTCGAACACGGAATCAGGCCGGCCCGCGGCTGCCCACACCAGGGCATAGCCGAGCAGGTCGCGGTCCATGAAGACAGGCACCTCTGTCGCATGTCCGAATGGCGGCACGCCTCCGATCGCGTATCCAGTCGCGGCGCGCGCGGTTTCCGCGTCAGCCTTGAGCACCGGTTCGCCGGCGACGGCGGACAGCAGCCGTTCGTCGAGCCGGTTGGCACCGCTTACGAGGGCAACCACCGGCCTTCCGCCCACGACGAACACAAGCGACTTGACGATCTGCCCCAATTCGCAGCCGACCGCGCGCGCGGCGTCGGCCGCGGTTCGCGTCCCTTGCGGAAACTCTTTCACGGCGATGCCTGCGTCCGCCGCCGCCAGCCACGCCTCGAATCGATTCACTGCTGACACAGGATAGGAGGCGTTGGTATGAGGGGGAACTATCCGACCAGCGGGCCCCGATTGGCTGGATTTACTTGCCTGGATGCGACCATCGGGGCCCTAATGGCGGAAGTTGCACGCCAGAGGCGGTTGCAAACGGGCGCCGCGGAACCGCACTCTTCTCCGCAGTGGCCTCCTCCCCAAGGGCAGTCGTCACCGGCGCGGCCGGGTTCATCGGCTCACACCTGTGCGAGCGCCTGCTCGAGCTCGGTCACGACGTCGTGGGCATCGACGGCTTCACCGACTACTACGACCGGGCGCGCAAGGAACAGAACCTCGAGGCCTCACGGGCACATCCGAACTTCACCTTCCATGAGCTCGACCTGGTGGACGCGGATCTTCGGCGCCCGCTGCAGGGAGCCACCGTCGTGTATCACCTCGCCGGACAGCCTGGCGTCCGCCCGAGCTGGGGCAGCCAGTTCGACCGCTACGTCCGCGACAACGTGCTCGCGACCCAGCGCCTGCTCGAGTCCCTGAAGGACACGCCGATCGAGCGCCTGGTCTTCGCCGGCAGCTCGTCGGTCTATGGCGACGCGGAGATGTTTCCCACCAAGGAGTCAGCGCTCCCCCGACCGGTGTCTCCATACGGAGTGACCAAGCTCGCCGCCGAGCACATGACCCTCCTGTACGCGAAGAACTTCGGCCTGCCGGCCGTGTCCGTCCGGTACTTCACGGTGTACGGCCCACGCCAGCGGCCCGACATGGCGTTTTCCCGTTTCATGGAGGCGCTCATCGACCAGGAGGTGATCGAGGTCTTCGGAGACGGTGAGCAGACGCGCGAGTTCACCTATGTTTCCGACGCGGTCGAAGGGACGATCAAGGCTGCTGCCGCGGATGTGGTGGGCCAGGTTTTCAATCTCGGCGGTGGGAGCCGCGTGACGGTTAATCGGGTGCTGGCGACGCTCGAGGACATCAGCCGCCTGAAGGTGCAAAGACGAACGTTGCCGGCCGCGCCTGGCGATCCGCGGCACACCGGCGCCTCCATCAACCTCGCACGCGAACGCCTCGGCTGGGAGCCGCGAGTCTCGCTGCGCGAAGGCCTGACCAAGCAGTGGCAGTGGTTTCAGGCGACGCGCCGCCGTCCGAGAGTGGCGGGAGTCTCTTAGCCCGTCAGGCTCAGCTGCCAGGCCGGGCCCACGCGATAGAGCGGTGTTTCGCAGGCGCGCGACGCGGCTTCGACGGACGAGGTCGACCTGCAGACGAGAACGGCGGCCTTGCTTCCTGCCGTCAACAGGGTGAAATACTCCCCGCTGGTGCCGTCGTAGAAGTTCGCGATGCCGTTCTGGTCGAGGCTGCTGCTGCCCCGGAGAGCATCGATCCATGCAGTCGCCTGCTGCGCAGAGGTGAAGTTGAACAGCCCAGCGCGAACCTCCATATGCGTGTCGTTGTCCAGGGCGTAGTCGCCGAACAAGATGCTGTCGACCCCAGCGGCACGAAGGATCCCCGCCAGCGCGTCGGGTGAAGCCGTGCCGAGCATGACGACGAACACTTCGACAGGGAGCTTCACCGACCCGAGCAGCGTCAGGTCCGGGCCGGGCGGCGGCAGCATCGCCGCGTCGCTGGTGGGCAGCGGGCTCACGCGAACCTTGCCGGAGATCACGTCCTTGAGCCGGGATGTGACCTTGCTTGCGATCTTGCCAAGCTTTGCCACGGTGGGGAACGCGTCCTTCAGGCTCAGGATGATGGTGGTGGTGGTCGCTCCGATGCGGACAAAAGTCTCGGTGACATATGGAGCCGCACCTGAGCTCATCGAACCGTAGTACAGGGCCTGGTCTCCCACCTTTGGACCGGTGGCCGAGGTCCCAAAAGCGGACTGGGCATTGGTCATCTGAGTGGTCGCCGACGCAGTCGTGTTCCACAGCGTGTACTCGATCTCGAAGGTTTCGGCGGTGCCGATATGCACGAATCGGGTGATGACGTGGAACTTCTCCTGGAAAGGCATCGACGAGGAATCGAGCGGGCGCACTCCGAACGAGGGCGGCCCGGGCCACCAGTTGCTGTCGCCGAGCAGTGAGCGGACGTCGGCCAGCGAGGGGGTTGCCCCGTAGAAGTCCATCGGCTTGGCGGTGGTGCTTACCGAACCAGGTCGTGCGCAGGCGCCCGTGACCACGGCCAGCAGCGCAATGACGGCCAGCAAGCGCAGGCTCCTAATCAAGCTTCAGCACCGCCATGAACGCCTCTTGCGGTATCTCGATCGAGCCGACTCGCTTCATTCGTCGCTTGCCTTCCTTCTGCTTTTCCAAGAGTTTGCGTTTACGCGTGATGTCGCCGCCGTAGCACTTTGCCAGCACATCTTTCCTCATCGCCGGAATCGTCTCGCGGGCGACCACTTTGCCACCGATGGCCGCCTGCAGCGGCACCTCGAACATCTGCCGGGGGATGATCGTCTTGAGCTTCTCCACCAGTTTGCGACCTTGGACCTGGGCTTTGCTGCGGTGCGTGATCAGCGAGAGCGCGTCGACAGGTTCACCCGCCACGAGCACGTCGAGCTTGACCAGGTCTCCCTCGCGGAACCCGATCATCTCGTAGTCCATCGAGGCATAGCCCTTGGAGCGCGACTTGAGTTGATCGTAGAAATCGTGAATGATCTCGCCCAGCGGCATCTCGTATTCGAGCACGACCCTATCGCCAGGTTTGTGCTCCAGATGCTTGTATGAGCCGCGGCGCTCCTGGCACAGCTCCATCATCGCGCCGACGTATGCGGACGGGACGATGATGGTCAGCTTCACGAAAGGTTCGGAGATGGATTCGATCATCGTCGGGTCCGGCAGCAGCGCCGGGTTGTCAACAGCGATTACCTCGCCACGTTTCAGCCTCACCCGGTACTCCACCGTCGGCGCGGTCGTGATCAGGTCGAGCTCAAACTCTCGCTCGAGTCGCTCCTGGACGATCTCCAGGTGCAGGAGGCCGAGAAATCCGCACCGGAAGCCGAAGCCCAGCGCGGCCGAGTTTTCAGGTTCGTAGGACAGCGCCGCGTCGTTGAGCTGAAGCTTTTCCAGCGCCTCCTTCAGGTCTGTGAACTGGTCCGATGCCGTCGGGAAGAGACCCGCGAAGACCATTGGCTTGACCTGCCGGTATCCCGGCAGTGGCGCCGTCGCTCCGCTCTCCGCGGTGGTGATGGTGTCCCCGACGCGCGCGTCGACGACGTTCTTGATCGCCGCGATGACGTAGCCGACCTCGCCGGCGGTCAGCTTCTCGGCCGGCTGGGGACGTGGCGCGAACCAACCCACCTCGTCCACATCGTGGACGCTGTCCGTGTTCATCATCCGGATCTTGGTGCGCGGGATGATCTCCCCGTCGACGACGCGCACGTAGGTGATGACCCCTCGGTAGATGTCGTAGTACGAGTCAAAGATCAGGGCGCGCAGCGGCTTGGACGGATCGCCGCGCGGAGGCGGCACCCTTGCGACGACTGCCTCCAGGATCTCTTCGGTCCCGATGCCCTGCTTGGCCGACGCGAAGATGACCTGGTCCCGCGGGATGCCTGTGACGTCGGAGATCTCTTCCGCGACCATCTCCGGCTGCGCAGCGTCGAGGTCGATCTTGTTCACGACCGGGATGATGGTCAGGCCCGCTTCGACCGCCTGATAGAGATTCGCCAGGGTCTGGGCTTCGATGCCCTGCGCGGCGTCGACCACCAGGATCGCTCCTTCGCACGCCGCCAGCGATCTCGAGACCTCGTACGCGAAGTCGACATGCCCTGGCGTGTCGATGAGGTTGAGCTCGTATTTCTTGCCATCCTTCGCCGGATAGGTCATGCGGACGGCCTGGAGCTTGATCGTGATCCCACGCTCGCGCTCGAGGTCCATCGTGTCGAGCACCTGGTCCTGCATGTCGCGCTTGCTGATCGAGCCGGTGTACTCGAGCAACCGGTCCGCCAGCGTGGACTTGCCGTGATCGATATGCGCGATGATGCAGAAATTCCGCACTCGGTCCTGGGTCGTGGGCACGCTGCAATGCTAGGCAGTGCGAAGATGCCGACGTGGGCGTCGTGCTAGCGATCGGCGTGCTGCTGTGCCTGGCGGGGTTGGTCCTGCTGATCAATCTGTTCGGTGCGGCTGGGCTGGTCATCCGTCGCGTTACGTCCCGGTCGCTGGGAGACCTGGCTCCAGGTTTCGCGGCGAGCCGGCGAGGCTTCAGGACGTACGCCGCGCTCGTCCTGGCGGTCGGAATCCTGTGCGTCGGTCTGGCCATGACAGCGCTGTTCCTCCCGCTCGGGGCTGCACTGTTAGTCCTTGGTGCCATCACGTTCGGCATCGCGTCGGTGATCGCCATCGTGGGCGAGGTGGAGACGTACCGGGCTCTGAAACGCTAAGCGGTTAGCTAGACCGCGATGCGATCGGGTTCGTCCTCGCGATGGTGCGCGCCGACACT
>Ga0209118_1000068_pt1 | contig 76247 bp, 63 predicted proteins | sample BlaSpr_A8_Ref_M1_FD_187988 | JGI IMG/M metagenome (GOLD analysis project Ga0209118, IMG submission 187988) | Forest soil microbial communities from Thunder Bay, Ontario, Canada - Black Spruce, Ontario site 2_A8_Ref_M1 (SPAdes) (version 2) | ecosystem: Environmental > Terrestrial > Soil > Boreal... | reverse complement strand
AAACTCAAAGATCTAGCACATAGTCGCAAATTAGATCCTTTGTTTTCTAGATTTTGCACGCGAAGGGGGGAGGGGGGTACCCGGTACTAAACAGTAAACTCTCGTCCCAACTTGGGAAAGGCACGCGCACCACTCCTCGAATTGCAAGAGGCTGGACCAAGCGTAACTTCTTGTGGGAAACTGTCGTGATGAAAAACAAGAAACCAGTTCATCCCAAAGAGCCAGGGTTCGCACCAGTCAAGAAGATTAAGACCGCTGCGAATTCCGGAAAAGTCCAACCAACTCCGCAACCTCCCGCGCCATCAGCAATTCCGCAGAGATAGAGATAAGAAGCCGCACGAGAGGCGTTCTGCGACGGAGGTCAGTTCGGGGCCGATGAGTGTGTTGCCGCTTTTCCGGTAAAGGGTGGCAGCAAGAAAAAAGGCAGGCCGGGTCGCGGCCTGCCAAGGAAACAAAGTTTCAAGTACCTGGCGAGTCGGGATTCTAACCTGCTCTCGCGGAGTCTACGGTTTCACCACCTGATTCAGTACCGGCGAGACGCTGCCCACGAAGTGCCCATTCCCATTGTAGACAGCCGTAATCGAATGCTTACCCACCGTGAGCTTCGCGGTGGTGAATTTCGCCTTGTGGGTTGTAGTGTTGAGCGTCGCCGTGCCCATGACGACGGTTCCGTTCTTGAACGTAACCGTGCCGTTGGCTGGTCCACCGAACGCAGCCGTTACCGTCGCCGTGAAGGTCACCGCTTGACCCTTGTGCGACGGGTTGAGGGAAGAGACGAGCGAGGTCGTCGTCTTCGCTTTGATGGTGAAGGTGGACTTCTCGGTTCCTTCCACGTTGCCGGCGACGTCCGTGCTGTGGAAGGTCACGATGTGGCTGCCGGTTGTCGATACGGTAAACGGCCCGGAGTACGTCTGTTGCGATCCGCCGTCGACCTGATAGACGGTGCTGGCGACGCCGCTGCCACTGTCAGTCGCGGTGAGTGTGACTTTTACGGGAGACACATAAATGCCTCCGCTCAAGGTTCCGCTCAAGGTGGCCGTGGTGACTGGCGCAATGGTGTCGTAGCAAACCGAACCGTAGGTCTGATCCCCGCTCGGAACGCCGGTGTTATCCCACGCTCTGAGGTTCGCCGTGTGGCACCCCTGACCAGCCCAGGACAGGTTCATGTACCCGCTGGTGGCGTTGGGAAACTGCGGACCTGAGTAGAAGGAATTGCCTGCGCCCGGTGTGGCTTCGCTGAAGACATCGCCCGGATCAGAATCCCAAGCCTGGCTGAAGCCAGCTACTCCGACGAGCGGATTGCCGTTTGAACCAGTGTCGGCCAGAGTCCAGCTCACGGTCTGGTCGGTGTTGTACCACTGATTCGTCGTGGGCCCAGTGAATGTAGCAACGGGCGCGCCGAAGTCGGCCGCACGGTAGGTGTTGATGGCCCAGGCGAGTTGCAACGCGTTGATCGAGCCCCAGCCCGTGACCATGTCGTATCCGCTGCCGGCGCAGTAGTACCCCAGGCTGTAGAACGAAGTCACATCATTGTTATTGCAGCCGGAAGTAATGTCATAGAACGGATAGTGTGGCGCGTAGCCCGGGTTGGTCCCGAACCAGTACAGGTACCAGTTTCCGTTGCCAATAGGTGCGCAGGTGCTGGTGCCATAGCAACCGCCGTTGATGGTGGCCACGTAGTCCAGGTATGCGTTTGCCTGGGCGAAGAAGCCGGCCATTTCGGGCGCCACGATGCTGGTGCCTCCGTTCCCCGAGAGCCCTCCACCAAAATAGAGGTTCTGCGGAGTGTTGTACCAGTCCGCATTAAGCGCGATATCAGGAACGCTCCTGGCTCCAAAGCAGGCATCGTTGGTCTGATAAGACGGAGTAGAGAAAACGGAGCTGCAACCGCCGCCGCTGCCGCCGTCGTTAGAGCCGCAGCCGTAAGGACCGCCGGTCCAGCCGACTTCGCTGATGTAGTTGGAACTGCTATCCAGAGACAGAGTGGTGCCGCCCGCGCCGACCACATTGGGATCGGAGGCAGGAAACTCCACGCCATCCTGAGCGACGCAGGAGGCCGTGGCTCCCTGGTCGTCGGAGGCCGCGACCAGAGTCCAGCCCTGGCCGACCATAGCCGAGAAAATGCCATCTTCCGTGGACATGGTGCCAAGGTCGAAGCAAGTAAGCTCGGCGCATCCCCAACTGGTGCTGAACACGCGGGCATATCCGTCGGTCAGCATCTGGTTGTAGATGTCGGTGAAGGTAACGAAGCTAGGGTCGACGCCGTCGTACATAACGACCGAGGAGGTGTCTTGATAAGACCCGAAGCTGTTGGACATGGCGGTCGACCATTCGAAATCCATGGTGCCTTCTCCATCGCAGCAAGCGGGCGTCCCATCAATATTGACGGTGAACCAGTGCATAGCCAGATAAGGATACTGGTTGTGGAAACCGATGAAGTCGTTCCCATCCTGAGCGCCCGCCGTGGCAATGGCGATAGTGGATTCAGGGGGCGTGCCGCCAGAATTGTGGAGCGGATTGCAGCAGTGACCCTGAGCGTACAGCGCATTGAAATCGTAGGCTTCCGAGCTGTAGATGTCAGTCGGATCGTAAGCGCCGCCCGTGATGTGCTTACGATGGTGCTCAAGCCCCGCCTTTTCGGTTGGCTTCTTAGCGGTAGCGTCCCGACCACCGGACGCGCCCTTGGCAACCACCGGTCCTGCCGTGTATACGGGGAAGGATGGTTCCTTGGCGGCCTTGTGGAATGGGTGCAGCTGGTTCAGATTATTGAGACCGATTACCGCTTGCACCGTGCTGTGGAGGCTCGCGGGAAGGACCGGATCCCGATCGTTGGAAAAGAAAGATTTGGAGCCGAGCTTGTAGCTGTTGATGGTGACGTTCAGCGCCTTCTCGATGGTGGCCACGGGAGCCTCCACGTCGACCAGCAAGCGGTTGGGATAACGGTGCGTTATCGTCAGGCCCTGGCTCTTGGCCCAGTCCACGACGGACTGCTCAGCCTTTTTTGACGGAGCGAAACGCGCGTTCCACTCTTCCGGCTTGAGGAAATGCTGGAAGTTCGGGGAGTCTTTGGCTTGCAACTCTTGCAGGAATTTCTTTTGCGCATCCGGGTGCGGCGACTGCAGACCGATGACCAGGCGCAGCATTTGGTCGGGATGGTAATGCTCGGACAGCTTGGCGGTGCCATCCAGCACCGGCTGAGGGGTTGGCCCGCCGCGGGTTGGTTTTGCCGCTCCCGGTTGCTGGGCAAACCCGGGAAGAGCACAACACAGAAGGGTCAGACACACACGTATCGCAACGATCATCTTTGTTTTCATTTTCTTTTCTCCTCACAGAAGTTTTGAAATTGTTTTGTAGACTCGAAGCAGAGGGTCTTGGACTATTGCTGTAAGATTCCTGGTTTCAGCGAGCCCGAAGTTGAGCTTCCAAATCGACTTTGGCGGAAGCCCCCTCACTTGAGATAGCGCGAGCTGGCCTCTGGAAGTGTCATGTCCGCAAAAAAAGTTTGCCAACAGTGCAGGGTGGAATGCCTCCGGTGTCTGTGTGATACTTTCCGTACGTTAGCCAGGAGCCAAACCCATGAAGGGTTCGCAGAATGTCGCCTCGAAGGTTGAAGTAACCCAACTGCTCAGAGCCTGGGGGAGTGGGGACGACAGGGCGCTCGACAAGTTGACTCCACTGGTGGAAAGCGAACTGCACCGCCTGGCGCACAGATACATGGCCCGCGAGAAGCCGGGCCATACCTTGCAAACAACGGCTCTTGTCAACGAGGTCTACCTTAAGCTGATAAACGTTCAGGATATGACCTGGCAAGACCGGGCTCATTTTTTTGCCATTTCGGCGCGGATGATGCGTCACATCCTGACCGACTTCGCGCGCTCGCGGCAGTTCCAGAAGCGAGGAGGCGCGGCGCTGCATGTGACCTTCGACGAGGCTCTGCTCGTGTCTCCGAAGCAAGACGCGGATATAGTGGCCCTCGACGAGGCCCTGGGCCAGCTGGCCGCGCTCGACCCAAGAAAAGGCCAGGTGGTTGAGCTTCGCTTTTTTGGCGGACTGAGCGTTGAGGAAACGGCCGAGGTTCTGAAGGTCTCCCGGGAAACGGTGCTGCGCGACTGGAAATTTGCGAAAGTCTGGCTCTTGCGCGAACTGAGCGGAGAGAAGGGCAATGGTTGAGCGCTTTCACCAAATCGAGCAGTTGTATCACGCGGCGCTCGAACATGGAGAAGCCAATCGCGATTCTTTTCTCGATGAAGCGTGTGCGGGAGACGACACACTCCGCCGCGAGGTCGAATCGCTGCTCGCCCATCACAAACAAGCGGAGGATTTCATAGAGTCACCTGCCCTGGAAATGCAGGCCCATCGCCTCGCCGAGGCGCAGGCGGGTCTACAGGATGAACATGACGTGGTTGTGGTGGGCCAAACTATTTCGCACTACCTCATCACCGAGAAATTGGGTGGTGGGGGGATGGGTCTGGTCTACAAGGCGCGAGACACGGAGCTCGGACGTTTTGTCGCTTTGAAGTTCTTGCCCGAACGCTTCGCGCGGGACCCGCAGGCTCTGGAACGGTTTCGTCGGGAAGCCCGCGCTGCATCTGCCCTCAACCACTCCAACATCTGCACCGTACACCAAATTGCAAGGTACGAAGATCAGTCGTTCATCGTCATGGAGTTCTTGGACGGAATGACGTTGAAGCACCGCATCGGAGAAGGACCGCTGGATGCGCAAACGCTATTATCGCTGGCCATCGGGATTGCCGATGCCCTCGACGCTGCGCACGCAAAGGGTATTGTTCATCGTGATATCAAGCCGGCAAACATTTTTGTTACTCAGCGCGGGGAAGCCAAGATCCTGGATTTCGGACTGGCTAAGCTGGCTCCAAAAGGCCAGAAGGCAGCAGCAGCGGCCGGAGTTTCGAGTCTGCGCGGAGCAAGTTCTGAAGAGCAATTGACCAGTCCGGGCACCGCGATCGGAACAGTAGCCTACATGTCACCGGAGCAGGCGCGAGGCGAAGAACTTGATGTGCGCACTGACTTGTTTAGTTTCGGCGCCGTCCTTTACGAAATGGCAACCCGCCAGCAGGCATTTGATGGAAACACGGCCGCCGTGGTTTTTGACGCCATCCTGAATCGACAGCCTAGAGCGATGACGGAGCTGAATCGAGGAATTTCGCCCGGACTGCAAGCCATCGTCAAGAAGGCGCTGGAGAAGGACCGCAGGGCGCGTTACCAATCAGCGGCGGAGATGCGGGCGGATTTGAAAGCGGTCGCGGCAGGTCAACGGGTAGGCGCAAGCCAGGGCATAAAGTCCTGGTACGCGCTGGCACTGGCGGCAGTGTTGCTGGTCGCGGTGCTGGTGGGGATTAACTATTTCCGGCTGCGGCAGTCTCATCGGTTGACGGAGCAGGACACGCTAGTGCTGGCCGACTTCACCAACACCACCGGCGAGGCCGTCTTTGATGACACCCTCAAGCAGGCGCTCAACATCGCGCTGCGCCAGTCGCCTTTTCTCAACATTCTCCCCGACAGCAAGGTCAGCGAAACCCTGAAGCGGATGACTCGCCCGGATAACGCGGCGCTCACGTCTGAGGTGGCGCGCGAGGTCTGCCAACGCGCGGGAAGCAAGGCATACATTTCCGGTGCGATTGCGGCCTTGGGCAGCCAATACGTACTCGGCTTGCGGGCGGTGGATTGTCAGAGGGGAGACACTCTGGCACAGGAGCAGGCCACGGCGGCAACCAAGGAGAAAGTGTTGGACGCGCTCGGGAATATTGCAGCCAAACTGCGCAGCGAGTTGGGCGAGTCACTGGCGACGGTGCGGAAATTCGATGTTCCATTGCAGGAGGCCACGACTCCGTCGCTGGAAGCTTTAAAGGCATTTACCCTTGGAGTCAAGGCGGGGCAAGAGAAAGGCAACGCCGCGGCATTGCCTTACTTCCAGCGCGCCATCCAACTGGATCCCAACTTTGCCATGGGCTACCGCGCCATGGGCTCAAACTATTCCAATCTGGCTGAAGTCGGACGCGCCAGCGAGTATTACGGCAAGGCGTTCCAATTGCGTGAGCATACCAGCGAGCGCGAAAAGCTGGCGATCGCGGCTGACTATTACGACACCGTAACCGGGGAACTGGACAAAGCGGTGCGGACCTATCTGGAACTCCTGGAGAGCTATCCCCGAGATAGCGGTGCGCATGGCAACTTGTCTTACGAGTATGCCAAGCAGGGGCAATACGAGCGAGCGGTGGAAATGGATCGCCAGAATGTTCGCCTCGCGCCCCACAATGTAGCTGGGTATGAATCTCTCGCCAATGATCTCCTGGGCTGGCAACACTTGGATGAGGCCCAGCAAACGCTCCAGCAAGCCCAGTCGGCGAAACTTGACGACTACATCCTTCGAAATGCTCTCTATGCGGTGGCTTTTCTCGCCAATGATTCCCGGGGTATGGCGCAACAACTGAAATGGTTCGAAGGCCGGCGTGAATATGAAAACTATGGGCTGTCGCTCGCGTCCGATACCGAGGCGTACGCCGGTCATTTGGGGAAAGCGCGGGAGTTGACACAGCGGACGGTGGACTCTGCGTTGCGTGCCGATAGCACCGAAACCGCGGCGATATGGCGATGCAATGCGGCTTTACGGGAAGCCACTTTTGGCAATGCGATACAGGCGCGGCAGGCCGCACGCGATGCCCTGAAGCTGGCTCCGAGGAGCCAAGGGGTTGAGGTTGAGGCAGCTCTGGCCCTCGCTATCGCGGGCGACAAGGTACGAGCCGACTCCCTCGCGCGCGACTTAGACAAGCGCTTTCCCCTGGACACCCAGGTGCAATCGCTTTGGATCCCTGCCATCGAAGCTAAATTGGCGCTGGCCAGCGGCAAGCCAGCTTCCGCGATCGGGCGCTTGCAGGCGGCCGCACCACTGGAGTTAGGCGAGAATCCGTTCATCCTGAATATTTCCTGTCTCTATCCCGTATATGTGCGAGGCGAGGCGTATCTAGCCGCGGGACAAGGCAGCGCCGCTGCGGCCGAATTCCAGAAAATCCTCGACCATAGCGGAATCGTGTGGAACTGTTCGACGGGCGCGCTGGCGCATCTGGGACTGGCAAGGGCGCTTGCGCTGACGGGCGACAAAGCGAAAGCTCGCGCAACCTATCAAGAGTTTTTCGCGCTGTGGAAGGACGCTGACCCCCGCATCCCCATTCTGACGCAGGCCAAAGCGGAGTTCGCGAAGCAGCAGTGACCCGAAGCGATGTTAGCCTAACGCCTGCGCGGCCAAGTTGGAGGGCTCCAAATTATTCCTTGCAGTTCTTGGCTGCTGTTTTCTTCGGTGGGATGTTCTGATTCAGCCGAAAGAAGTTGTTGGGATCGTAGTGCGACTTGACCTCGACCAGACGGTCCCACCGCTCACGATAGGCCTCGGGCACGCGGTCGTTCTCGTCGCCGCTCATGAAGTTGACATAAACGCCCGGAGTCATGGACGGCCGAAGCGCCTTGAACAGATGGCGAATCCAGGAGACGTTGGCGGCGTCATCAGACGCGTCCGACCAGTTTGCCAGCAGGTTGACGACGAAGGGGGAACTGCGGTCACCGAACGCCGTTTCCGCGGATGCGATCCGCGCCGCAGCTCCGCCCAGATACGCAAGCTCAATCTGAGTTGTCGGGGACGGGACTGTGGCCAGGGCCTGCACCATTTGCCCGATACTGCCGTCGTCGAGAGAGTTGAAGTAGCCGGATTTGGTGTAGTAGCGCCGGCCGTGCGGAAACTCGGCATCTGCCATGGTCTGAAGGTCGAGGTATGACATGACCTTTCTGGTCACTGCCACAGGCTTGCAAAGCGAGAAAACGTGGTCCAGATACTGGCGGCCCTCCTCAGGATCGCCGATCCAAAGCACGGATTCACTCGCGACTGGACGTCCGCGGACATGTGCAGGCACGTGTTCGGTATTGGGAGCGAGACGCAAATTCAGGTTCCATTTCAATCTGTCAGGCGCATCCGGCATGAAATCTCTCCAGTGCCGCAGGACGCCGCAGATGTCATCGCCCAGGCACAATCCTTCACCCAGCACCACCGATGTCACCGGATGTAGTTTCACTTCGAACTCAGTGACCACCCCGAAGTTGCCGCCGCCTCCACGTAAGGCCCAAAATAACTCGGTGTTTTCTTTCGCGTTGGCATGCACGATGGAACCGTCCGCAGTTACCACAGTGAAGCCTTCAACGTTGTCGCAGGAGAGCCCATGCAGCCGGGTCAGCCAGCCAAATCCGCCACCCAGAATCAGCCCCGAAGCGCCCGTGTGCGAGACTACGCCTGAGGGAAAAACAAGTCCGTCTTTCTGCGTGGCGACATCGATCGAACCAAGCAGACAGCCGCCGGCAAACCGGCCTCGGCGAGCTTCGGGGTCGACAGATACTGGTCGCATTCTCGATAGGTCGATCACGAGTCCGCCGTCGCAAGTGCTGAAGCCGGCCAGGCTATGGCCTCCGCAGCGCACTGCGGTGAGAACACCCTCGGCCGCAGCGGCCGGGACCGCAGCCTGCACATCCGGGACGCCGGCGCAGCGGGCAATGAGGCCAGGCGCGCGCGCCGCCATACCGTTCCAAATGCCTCGCGCAGTGGGATATTCAGCGTCGCCCGGACGCACTAAATCCCCACGGAACCGGTCCTTCAGTGACGAAAAAATCTCTTCGATGGCTGCGGTCATAATCTCTTATAGCGCCTGAAGCTCTGCAAAAGCCCCGCCTTCCTGCGGCAGAGTTGTCGCGCAAAAGTAATAGTGCTTGTTAGCGGCTTTGAACGTCTAATCATATTCGCAAGTAACTTTAAGATGCGGAGTCTTTCAATTTCCGGATTCCATGTCCAACGGGAGACCAGTGAAACTTCGACACTCGTTCTGCTTACTTACACTTTTCGTGGCGACGCTGGCAGCACAAACGCCCAAATCTTCGCCAGCAACCGAGCCCGACGATCGCCTGAAGGCCGACGTTCTCCTGGTAGTCGCACACCCTGACGATGAAACCGGGGTGTCAGCTTATCTAGCTCAGCTTCTGGAGCAACACAAACGCGTTGCCGCAGTCTATCTGACCCGTGGTGAAGCTGGTCATAACAATATGGGGCCGGAACGGGCGACGGCATTGGGGGCGGTCCGCGAGCTGGAGTTGCGTCATGCCATGACGAAATTTGGCATCGATAATGTCTGGATTCTGGATGGCCGCGACACTCCCAGCCAGAATGTTTTGCAATCGCTCGCGCAGTGGCACCATGGAGCGGCTTTGGAAGAAGTGGTTCGCATGGTACGCCTGACGCGGCCCGAGGTGATTCTGACTTGGTTGCCAGGATTTTTCATTGGCGAAAACCACGGAGATCACCAAGCCGCTGGTGTATTGGCGACAGAAGCGTTTGATATAGCAGGCGATCCGTCGGTTTTCCCCGCTCAGCTCGCGGGTCCTGTCCGCATCAATGAAACGCTGCTTGAAGGCTTGCGGCCCTGGCAACCCAAGAAGATTTACTACTTCTCCGACGCCCAGGAGCAAGAGCAGTTCAAGAACAGCGGTCCGCTGTACCCGGTCACGGGGATTTCACCCGTGCGTAAGCTGCCCTATTGGCGGATCGCACTGGAGGCATTTGAATTTCATCTTACCCAATACCGCAGCTATATCGAAGGCTTGGGCAAGATGAACGAGCAACAGCTTGCGAAAGAAGGAGCGGACAACTGGTCCGATCCAGTGCAGCTGACTTTCGGCAAGTCGAACGTAGGAGGGAGTGTTACGGGCGATGTTTTCGAGGGGATCACGTCGGCGGAAGTTGCATTCGCACGCCGCGCAGAAGAAGCGCCGGAACTGCCGTCTGGCCTCTCTGTGGAACTTGCCGGTCCTTGGGGTTTCTATGAAACTTTCAGGCGTGCCCACGCCCTGCAACACCTGCCGCGGGCTGCTGTTCCGGAGATCGCGATAACGTCGGGCGCGACATTGCAGATTCCTCTATTTCTGCGCAACAACATGACCTCATCCAAAGAAATAGCGTTGTCGCTAACCGCGCCCGAGGGATGGGTCACCCAAAGCGGTATTGCGGGTTACATGCTACGGGCTGGAGATCAGTTGCCCGTTACTGTCACGCTAACTTCGCCAAAAACGGCTGAAGGCAAGGTGGACGAAATCGCTTGCCGCGCCCAAGCCGATGGACAAACTATCAGCACGATCAAATTGCATGTGCGACGACGGTCTGGAGGTCTGCCTCAATATTGAGAACTGCGACGCCGGAACGAACATCGGAAGCGCCAGCCGCGTCGCTGGAAACTACTACTTCTTCTTGCTGCCAAACGCGCCCAGGATTTGATTCACCGGATTCGCCTGCTGCGGCTGTCCTTTGGCGGGCTGCCCTTTCTGTCCAGTGAGTCCCCCTAAGATGGAGGAAGCGCCACCCAGGGGATTGTCCCCGGTGGGTATCAAGCCCTTCAGTTTCATTTGGGCCATTTTCTGGATATCGGGTGCAACCTTCGGATTCTGGAAAGTCCCGGTGACCGTTGCCGGTACTACAAGTTCTCCCTGGCTATTCGCCAACGCAGCACTCATGGAGCCACCAACACCCGCGCCACCCACCTTCTGGGTGAAGGCTTTGGACAGCACCGCAGTCAGTTGCATGTTAAGTGTCTGGCTGGCTAGGTTGGCGGTGCCGGTCGCGCCCACATTGCCGATGTCAAGAGTAGCTTGAAGATTGTTCGTCTGCGCGATTCCATTCTTCACCGGGATGGTGCCCGTCATTTTCAGAATGTTGGTGAAGCCCTGGTCTTTTTGTGCCGTTTGGCCAGAACCAATCATAGACAGGATTTGGTGGGAAATATCAACGCCGGAATAGCGCACGTTGTTGAAATTGACATTGATGGTGCCGTTCAGCGCCTTCACGAGCTGGTCCCCGCTGAGGGATTGCACCGCACCGGCGGCGTGCATGTCAACGCTGAGGTTTCCCGCGCCGGTAACCTTGTCGAGTGAGGTTACGCCGTAGGCCTTAGCCATGGCGAGCAGATCGGGCAACGCCGCTTGCGGAGCCTTCAGCGTGGCATCCACCTGGGGAGACTTAGACGTGTACTGCTTCAGGGAGAATTGCACCGCAGCCGTAGTTCCCCCGGAGGTGATGTTGAAGCTGTCGGAGTGGATTTCGGCGGGCGTCAGGGCTATGTTCAATGCCTTAACTTCGACCGGCTTGGCGATTTCTTTCCCTGAAATCTGGATGTCGCGTCCAGCCAAGGTTCCGTTCAATGCTGGCTTATCCGCAGATCCCTGCGCCTTTATATCGGCGTTGATTCGTCCATTGACGGTCGTGCCGGGAGCGAAGGCTATTCCGGCAGCTGCTGCCAGACGGGCGATTTCTGCGATCGAAACATCGCTGGCTTTCAGGCTCAAGTCGAGCTGTGCCGGCGTGGGCTTGTGGTTCATCGTACCGGTGACGAAAATGGGAGTCGGCCCCAACTTGATCGTACCCTTGTTGATCTGGAGCAGGTCATTTGGCAGGTCGTCGCTGACATCGTAGTCCGCGTTGATTGGATATCCCACCTCGATGCCGTGCAGTCGCGGCTTATCCAGATTCATTTGCCCATTGGCCGAGAGCTTCCCGTTCTCGCTGGCAATCTCCGTGTGTCCCGAGAGCACACCATCGGTATTGATCAGGGCCGGACTCTGCAGGAACTTCTGCAATCCCGCTATGCCGACGCCTTTTAAGTCCAGTGTGCCCTTGAATGGAGTGTTGACGGGGTTCGCGTGAGAGAGGGGGCCACCTTTGCCTTTTAAGCTCACTTCCTGGTTCCCCGAGCCGGGCAGGTGGACGGAAGCGTCAAGGTTGAACGGCGCGTCGGGGGCGAAGTCCATAAGCTTAAGATTGATGTGATCGTAGACAGTTCGCGGTCTGCGATCTTGCACGTCGGTGATTGCTACCTGTCCGTCCTTGATCGCCAGTTCGCCGAGAGAGAATGGCTGCTGGTTGGAAGAGGGCGCTGCAGCAGGCGCGTTCTGCCCGATGGTGGCGAAGTTCCAAACCCCCTGCGCATTCTTGATCAACTCGACGCTCGGACGTTCCAGAGTGAGCGAATCCACCTCCACGGATTTGCTCAGCAAGGGAAGCAGCTTGACGGATACGCTCAGCTCCTGGGTTTGGACGAACGCGTGGTTGGTGTTGAACTTCGGATCGTCGGAAATCGAGAGGTTGGCCACTCGAAAACGCAGCGGGAACAATCCCAAACTCATGTTGCCGAGCGTGACCTTGCGATCCAACTGCTGCTCGAGCTTTGCCTGAATCGTTCCTCGGTAGTCGTTAGGGTTGAACGCGGCTACGAACACGCCCACCGCAAGGACCATGACGACCACCACGATTCCAACAATAATTACGATTTTGCGCATGAAACCTCCCAAGACTAAGGCTGAGGGGAGTGTTAAGGATACTTCCCTGCGGCCGTTGCGGGACTGACAAGATTCAGCGATCGTGAGAAAGACGAAGGGCAGACTGGCCTGGCACAGCCCCGGACTGCTTAGATAGCGGTTCTCGCTAGCGGGTTGGTTGCTGTTATAGCTTTTTTTCAGACGACTGGGTGTTGCATCCTCTGTTGATATTCCTGTCTTCGGCGGTGCCAGTTTTCACTGGAGAGAATCCGGGGCCCGGCGTCGATCAACCTGGGCAACATTTCGAAAACCGATACTGGACTCCACTTCAACCCTTCCCGTGTCCGGTATCCTCTCCTGTTCATTTCTTCGGCAATGAAAGAATACGGGCCGTCGTGGATGATGAGCTCCATCATCGCAAACAGAGTCTCATTTTCGCTTTGGTCTTCCACCAGAGTTGGGGAATCGCTGGCCACTCGCAGGCCAAAGGGCGGATCTTCGTGGTCGCGCGCCTGCTTTCCTGTATTCTCGCTTTCGGGCACATCTCGTTCCCATTCGAGCGCAATCAGCGTCCAACCCTCATTTTGAAGCCTTTGAATTTCATCCCACGTAAGGTGGCCGGATGCAGACTGGCGGATACGCTCGGTTCGACCCATAGGGTTCCTCCTTCGCGACGGAAAAATAGCCCTGGAAGAACAGGCATGAGTTATGCCATCCAGCCGAGAATGTAACTGCTTGTTTTTCAATCGCGTCTATGACGCGAGAAACCAGAACTCAGCCTAAGAACGTCCGTTTGTGGGATTTTGCGTCCGAAATCGAAGACAGTCTGAGTGCATATGGCTTAAGTGAAAGGTCGCATTATTGTGATAGCTTGAACTCGACCTTTCGGACAGCGCCGACGAGTCGCCAGTTGTCGGACAGCGAGCAGCATTTCCGGGCCGGAGTTCCCAACTTCCGGATTGCCGACCATCCGGGAGTTATCCCACGGGCTTCTTCGGTAAACCCGGGACAGGGCAAAGGTTCTAGATCGGACACACTCGTGCCGCAGCCGTCTTCGTTGACTAGCGGATGTCGCGTCCGTAAGATGAAGCGCGCAACTGGTTGGAGTTTCGCGGGACGGCTAGTTAACGAACCATCATTCGATGTACCTTGGTTTGCTCAGCCCCAACCGCCCGTGCGCCGCACTTTCGGCTTAAATCAGGAGACAAGTGTCTAGGATTCAGACAGTCTGCTCAACGTATGTTACTGATATGCGAGAGTGATGATGAACCATGAGGAATTCATTTGACACCGCGCGAAAAGGTGATAGTCTCCGCCCCAGGCCACGGAAGTTCCTAAATCCATTGCATACTTCGAGGGAGAAATCCCATGCTCGTTTCCCGCAGCCCTCTGATTTTTGTTCTCACGCTCCTGTTCATTCCCACGCTGGTCAACGCCGCAAAGCCCGCGTCCAAACCGCAGGAAGTTTTTGCGCCTTATTGGACTGCCGAGGCGGGCTGGGAGACGGAGCTGCAGCTGAAAAACAATTTAGCGGCTGGACCGCTCACGGTGACGCCGGTTCTGCGTCTGGCCTCGGGGCAGGAAATTGCACTCGATCCGGTCACCATTCCCTCGAATGCATCGGTTTCGGTGTGGGTGAACGAAGCTCTGCTGAAGCACTCGGCCGGGTTGCTGAATCAGCCGGGATCGTATGGATCGGTTGCGTTCCGCTTCACGTCGTTCAATGCCAGGAACCTATATGCGTCGGCGGTACTCTCCCTGCATGGAGGGCCCATCGGGTTTCAGATCAACGCTTACCCGGCAGCCGGCTCCGAGGCGTGGCCGCGTGCGGCCCTCGCGGGCAGCCGGGAAGGCATTTGGTGGCAGCCTCGCCCGGTCGAGCTTGGTCAAGCCGAGAATGATGTGCTGATCCTCAGCAACAGCTCGGACAGAACTCTGGCGGGAACCCTGTGGCTGTCGGACGCGGCGGGCAAGCGCTGGAGCCAGCGGCTATCTCTGGCGGCACATCAGACGCGGCGCCTGAATGTCCGTGAGCTGGTTGGCGCGGCCGGCCTGAGCGGGCAATACGGCGGCATCCAGTTCGAGGTTCCGGCGAATGCGGGGGCACTCGACAGCGTCCATTTGATGTACGATGAAACTGCCAAGTCCTCGGCGTCTTTGAAGATGTTCAGCCACGACCCGGGCGCGACTTTGCAAGAGCGAACCTGGGCGGGCAACAAACAATGGACCATGTGGGCGCCAATGCTGGCCTTGCGCACTCCCGATCCGGCTGCGGGTCTGCCAGCACGAACGAAGTTGCAGCCAACAATTTTTGTACGCAACACCACAGCCAAGAAGCTTTCCGCCAGCATCACAATAAGCTGGCGTGGAGACTCGGGCCGAGGTCAGGCCAAATTGCCGGAACTGTACCTGGCTCCTTTTGCTACGCAGCAATTACAGATTGGTACGATGCAGAAGCAACTGGGCATTCCCGATGACGCGCATTGGGCGCTGGTCACGCTGACCAGCCCGGCGTCGCCGGATGATCTGATCGCCGTTGTATCGAGCCATGACCGTACCGGACGTTACAACTTGGAGACGCCCTTCTCGGACAATCTAGGCGGCCACTTTGCGGGTGGCGAATGGCAGGTGGATGCTACCCACAACGCTTTGGCGGCGGTGACCAACGGAGGCATTCGCGCCACCGACGCCCTGCTGACGCTGCATTATGATAACGGGAAGAAGAAGTACGAGATGCAGCAGACCATTCAACCCGGCGATCAGATGTGGGTCAACTTCGCGGATCTGATCCGCAACCGCGTGCCGGATCGCAAGGGCAACGTGCTGCCTGTGGACGTGATCGCTGGCACCTACGATCTACAAGACCTCAATCCCTCTCCGGGGAGTCTGATGCAAGGCAATCTGGCCCTGGACCACACCTGGGGATTTCAGGCCTCACCCCCTGGGCCTACTTGCTGTGCCACCAATGTGGTTTTCAACCCAACTTTTGTGGACCTGCCGGTCAATATCTTCGACTCCCTGGAGGCCGACGGGACCAATGTGTGCTCGGGCGACCAGACCAACGTCTCCGGAGAGATCACCGACTGGTGGAGTACCGATCCCCCCATTGCCCAAGTGACTACGCAGAAAGTGCAAGGCGTGGCACCGGGTTTGACCGAGGGCCACGGGAAGGGATTGTTCTTGGAGGGCCAGGGCAGTAACTGTGCCTTGCGGTGGGTGTATATACAGCTTCCGGTCACGGTGCAGGTGCCGACGTCCGCCACGATCATCGACAATGTTGTGGCTACCGCAAAAAGCGTTTCAAGCAAGGAGATAGGGGCTTGTCATATCGAACAGTTTGGGGCATATCATGCGCTGGCGGAGATTTCGCAAAAGGCAGACGTAGCCATCGGTGTGGACGCTGTTCAACCCGAGGAGGAGCCGACTATAGTCTTGGATTTTCCGGGTGGAACGGTTTCAGACCTACTCAACATGTTTGTATCCCAAGCCCCAGACTATCAATGGCAGGAAGGGAGGGACGGGACCCTCCACGTATCACGCCGCGACGCTCACGTTTCGCTATTAGATGTGGCTATGTCTTATCGGGGAGCCCACGACAAGACTAGGCAGGAAATCTCGCAAGACATTTCCAACATACCAGAGGTTTCCGCGTGGCTGAATTCGAATCATTGCCCCCGTGATCAGTTCAGCCATGGTGGGGAATTTAGAAGCCACAATGATCCTATTTCAATAGGGAGTGGTCTTCTAACTGTTGAGCAATTGCTCGATGAGGTTGCCCTCAAGTCAGGTGCAAACTACTGGGCAGTTCTACGGACCCCGGCGAGCAGGCCCTGTCGGGTGACCCTAATTCTCTAGGGGAGCTGTGCTATCCGAGCACCGGGCCTGGGCGCGTGGCCGTTGTTGTGCAGGGCAGAGGAACTGAGTAGCAGCACGATTCGTTGACAGTTACGTGATCGCAGTAATATCCGAGGCTCTGGACAATGGAAGCTGATCCGACATGCACCGTCTGGTTCGCATCGGTCGGCCCACCCTTCACGCAGACGTTGTTAACCCTGCAGACGGTTGAGCAGACTGAGAGGCCGGCATGCCGCATAGCATTACAGGCGAGCCCGCGCGGCCATCACGAAGCAGGAGTCCGCGTGGCGAGACTGGTTATCGAGCCAACCAACGCGGACCCTGATCTTCATGAAACGTACTTCATGAAACGATCTTCATGAAACGATCTTCATGAAACGATCTTCATGAAACGTACAACGGCTCTGTCGCGCTCGTCACTGCTCGACAGGACCTTTCGAGCGCAGGACGAACTCGACGTGGCGCTCCCGGTTCACACGAACGGTTTCGTAAAGATCCATCGTCTCCAGCGCGACCAGCTTTTGCTCTCCGCTCTGGCTCACACAATGGAGTTGTCCAGCTTCTACCCAGTAGTCATGAGCCAGCCAAGCAGCGCCGCCCTTGAGAACGATGACCGTGGACGGCTGCTCTGTCCGCTGCAGCTCTGCCGGAGGCTGCACGAAATTAGCCGGCTGCAGGGTCGCGGTTTGCTCTCGCGGCGCTGTGGATGCTGGTCTGTAGACCCGGTACGAAGAAGCGTCGTAGCGGCTTGGCGCGGCCCACGGCGGCATGGGAACAGAGGATCTAACTGGCAGTCCAACCTCTATGTCTTCCATGAGTCGCAGGGTAAGCCGGGCTTCGCCCTTGAAGGCTGGAAACGGCCCGCGGGCGGGCAAAGTGAATATCTTGACCGGCCAGAAAACAGGAATCGCCCAGAGAACGGCGTCCCTTTTCGGGTGGCCGCGACCGTGGACCTTCCCTTCCGCGTCGACTTTCAGGTGAGGCGCCGAAACCACTTTCGCCGAAAGCGGGATGACTTGGGCACCGGGCAGGATGATGCGATCAAAATCCATCTCGATCCATCCCTTGCCCACAAAGTGTCCGGGATTTTGATAGTCCTGGAGGTGGCCACTCAGTTCCGCGCCTCGAGGAAATACCGAATGCCCGAAGGCCGCCACGTGACTGAGATAGCAAAGCACAGGATCACCGACCTGCGCGGTTTTGGCAGAGAAGTTGGGTTCATCTAAGGTGCACTGCAGAATGGTCCCGGCGGGGATGATCTCATCGCTAGTCGCAGCTCGTGCTGCGATGTTGGCCGAAACACACAACAGAAGGAGTGTTAGAGGGAAAGACTTTCGGGTCATGCGGGCGTCTCCTCGTGAGTCTTCGTTAAGGAGCGCGCCCCATACGCGACAGCTACAAGCGGGAGAATCTTATCACGAGAACGTCGCAACGACCAAGATTAAATGGGCTGCGGAAATCCTTTGCTGCGAAGTTTCCCATCTTGACTCGCGAAGGTCTTTAACGGTGGCTAAGGTCATACACCACAGCGAACGATGAGGCCCCGATGTTGAGCATGGGTGTAATCCGTTCGAGTTGATGGTGACCAGTCTTGTGGAAATAGTAGCTGAGCCCGATGATTCCCGCAGTTTCGCCTGCGAAATTAACCACTAACCCCGCCGTGCTGCCGCTGAAAAGGCGGGTCACGGGGTTTAGTTCTTTCCCGCCATTTTGCAGGTTGGCCCGAGTGACCGCGAAGTCCGCGGCACTTAGAGCGGCAACCGTCACGAACAGAGCCCGATTTTCGTTGTCCCAAAACCTATGGTGGCTGGGCGCTTCGGGTAGGGTATTGGCGACGACCGGCGAAGCGGCCACAGCGCCAGAATTGGCGGGACCTGGGCTAACCGGACCTGGGCTAACCGGACCTGGGTTACCCGGAGCTGGGTTAACCGCACTAAAGCTAAGCGGGCCATCGTTAAGGGTGGCTATGGATACTCCTTGAGCCAACGCAGTCCCACTCAGGAGCGCAAAAATAATCAGGCCCATTGCATTTCTGTAACACATTGCAGACAAATAACTTATGCGCATAAATGATTGGTCCGTCGCTTTTCTTAGCTGTCGACTTCCCATCCCATATATCGCAATTGCGCAGCCCATGGGGTGAGCTCCGTGGATAGAACTTACTGCCTCAAATTCAGCGATTTAGACGGCTTTCAGAAAATGGCAGCCGGGAGGAAGTGTGCAAACTCTTGCACATCGAAGGGTGAATTTGCAGCCGCACCCTTTTTCGGCTCTGGCATCGGAATCGTCGAGGATGGTTTGGGGGATTGTTTGCCGGAGCGTACGCGCGAAGAACGTTTCCGGCGCGGCGCCCCGCCCTCACAGACAGGAATAATGCGGACAAATGGCTGAGGCTCAATCAGGGAGCAAATCGATTCTGGCGATACGTGCGCGGCAGGGAATCGAGAACTTACAATACCGTACAATCACGGAACTATAGCCTGCACCTCGTTAGAGTAGACGCTCTCTTGGTCGTTGGAATCGACTGCGGTCGTCACGTAATAGTACGTATCTCCGTTCAGCACGGAGGCGTCCGTATAGATGGTGCTTGCGTTCAGCACAGAATTAATCTTACGGTAGGGTCCGCCCGAGGTTTTGCCGCGATGGACGTTATAGCCAATGACATCTTCCGAGGTGCTGGCGTTCCACAAAAGATCGACGCTGTGCGCGTGCTGGGCTCCGCCGATGCCGGTCAGACCTTGGATAGTAAGCGACTCTCCGGCATAAGTTAAAAAGGAGAGAATAGCAGACACGGCGCCATCGGCCTGGGGTGTGAATGTAACTGTATAACCCTGACGCCCCCCGGCTGGAACGGTGAAGGGGAATGACAGCCCACTGAGGGTAAATTCCGGACTGCTGATGGTTGCGGAAGAAATCGTCACCTCCGAATCGGAAGCGATGAGAGTGCCCCGTTGATCTGCGTTCGATCCCACCGATACAGTGCCAAAGTCAATCGTTGCCGGATCAAGGGTAAGCTGGTCGTGATCTGTCCCCATCCCCCTCAGCCCTAACGTCAGAATCGGTTTCGCGCTACTCGAAACGTCCGAAGCGAACGAAATACTTCCGCTGGCGTCACTACCGGATCGCGGCGCAAAGACGCCGCTGAACGTATATCTCTCTCCCCGCGCCAGGGTCAAGGGTACGTGCAACCCGCTCAGGGTGAAGCCGTCTCCCTTAGTGATGGCTTGGAACAACGTGATACTTGAATTGCCCAAGTTGGTAATTGTGACAGTCCGGAGCTTTCGCCGGCCGACAGCGACTTTGCCAAAACCCAGATTCGCGGGTGTAAGGATTAAGTGTTCTGTTCTCGCATTGGGCGACGCCGGCTTGGGGGCGATTACGTCAGCGGCTCCTGCGCGGGGCATTGATACGAGCAGGATCAGGATCACTGCTGGAGAAAGCAGGGATCTAGACATTGCGCCGGGGAGTCGCATAACACGATTGTTGAGATTTCTGGATCAATAGAAAAGGTCTGAGTAGTACATGCGGAGCTCAAACGTTGACCTCGAGCCCTTCTCAAAACCACACAAGATTAAGAAAATAGACGACTCTGAGAGAAGGTGCGGGATTTCCTGGCCGCGCGCAAGACTAGGGCGGGGGAATCACAGCCGGCGTCTGATTGGAGTAGGCGCTCTCTTCGTTACTCGAATTGACCGCCGTCGCTACGTTAGTAATAGGTGGTCCGTCGACACCGATTAGCATCGGGGCCAGGTCGCAGAAGCAAACTCACACCATGAGGAAACCTAACTGCGCTGCGCAGTCGTCCCCTCTCCAAAAGGGCAAGCATCGTCGCTTCAGCCTGCAATATCCGGTCGACGTGAAAGTTCACTCTGCTGACTTGATCGTTGAGCTCGACGCCGTGAGCAGCAATATCAGCATCGGTGGACTGCTACTGGAAACCTCTTTCCCGATCCCGCAGCATACTCCAGTGAGTTTCATTGTGACTGTCCGGAGTGCTCAGGTTGTCCGCCCCATTCAATTCGTGGGCGAGGGTAAAGTAGTGAGGGTTGACCCGCAGGCAGCGCAGGAAGTGTTCGCGATCGCGGTTGAGTGTGCGCGACCGATCACTCGGATCGATCACTATCTCGAAGCCACAGGAAGTTGAGCCGTCAGGCCGTCCTCCTACCTCGGACTCTCTCCGGCGGACCCGGCGTTCTCAACCGCAGGGACCACGATGGCCTGAATGTTCTGGCCAGCCATCATCTTCTGAAAATCGGTCAGGTCGGTCTTTTGGATTTCCGCCCAATGCGCGATGGAAATGTCTGCCTGCTTCTTCAGCTTCTCGAAGACTTGATATTCGGCCTCAGTGGGAGCGGAATCGGTTCCGACCCCGACCGCCATTGCCAAGCCGGATAGTTTGCTATCGACCCTCTGAGAATAAGCCAGCGAATCTTCGTTGGACTTGATGTTCATCTGGGCCAGATCGTCACGCACCGAAAGCAGCTTCTTATCCAGTTCGGCGGCGGCCGTGAGCATCGGCTTGACCGTGCCATTATCCGGCAGCCGCTTTCTCACTCCGTCCATTTGCGCGCGCACGTCCTGAATCTGGTTCACCGCGTCGTAAACCCGGCTAAGTTCGTCTCGCACATGAATGAGCAGACCAAATTGCTTTTGCAGATCGGCCTGAGACACATTGGCCCGGGGATCCGCCGTGACCTCGAGGGGCACGGTCTGATTCTTTCCATCGACTGTCAAACGGACCTGGTATCTTCCCGGCAACGCCAGAGGACCTCGGCTGCCGTCTTTATATTCCCAGAGATAGTAATCGGGCACGCGGCTGCTCCCTGTGTGGCGCAGGTCCCAAACGAAACGATTGAGCCCGGCTTCCGGCTTGATCTGTTTTTCCGGCTTCTTATCCTCTGGAGTTAGAGGCTCTTCTAACGCTTCGGTCTTGCTGCTGGAGTATTTTCGAATCACGCTGCCAGCGGAATCGAGTATCTCGAGGGTGGTTTCGCCCTTCGGTTTCTGTTTGAGGAAATAGTAAATCAGCGCTCCCGCCGGAGGATTCTCACCAACCAGCACGGGCTTGGGAGGTTCTTCGCTCGAGTTCTGGAACCGCATGGCGGTTGCGGGAGTGTAGAGGTGTACCTCCCGGCTGGCAATCTCATCGCTGTATTGCCGTAGCGGCGAAACATCGTCGAGGACCCAGAATGCGCGCCCATGCGTGGCCAGCACGAGATCGTCATTCTTTACCACCAGGTCGTGGACAGGCGCCGTGGGCAGATTCAGTTGAAGCGCGCGCCAGTCCGCGCCGTCATTGAAAGACACATACACGCCAGTTTCGGTACCCGCGTATAGCAGGCCGCGTTTCTTGGGATCTTCGCGTACGGCGCGAGCGAAGGTGTTTTCCGGAATCCCCTTGGTGATCTTCACCCACGTCTTGCCGTAGTCGTTGGTCTTGTAAATATAAGGACGCATGTCGTCCGACTGATGCCGATCCACCGCTACGTAGGCTGTCCCGGCATCATGCGGCGAAGCATCAATCTGGCTGATGCGGCTCCAATCCGGCAAGTCCTTGGGCGTGATGTTGGTCCAGTTCTTTCCCCCATCGCGGGTGATGTGGATGAATCCATCGTCGGCGCCAACCCAGATCAGGCCCTTTACCAGCGGTGACTCCGCCACCGCGAAAATCGTATCGTAATACTCGGTACCGGAGTCGTCCTTGTCGATGGGACCACCGGAGGCCTGCTGCTTACTTTTATCGTTGCGGGTGAGGTCGGGGCTGATAGCTTCCCAATGCATGCCGCCATCCGTGGTCCTAAACAGACGCTCTCCGGCGTGGTAAAGCGTATTGGGATCATGCGGTGAGACCAAGATCGGAGCGGTCCACTGGAAACGGTGCTCCAGCGTCGCGGCCCCGCCGCCATCGCTTATCTCGGGCTGCACAGCGATATTCTTCGTCTGTCCGTTACGTTTGTCGAAGCGGGTGATCACACCTTCGTACTCGCCCGCGTACACAATATTAGGATCCGGCGGATACGGGGCAATGTAGCCCGCCTCTCCACCTCCTACTGCGTACCAATCGGCACGATCAATCGAGCCGTCATCGCTGCGACTAGCAATCGCAACCGAGCCCAGGTCCTGCTGCGAGCCATACAGATAGTAGGGCGTACGAGCGTCGGTGATCACGTGATAAAACTGCGCCGTCGGCTGGTTGTCCTGGCGCGTCCAGGTCTTGCCACCGTCCAGGCTCACCGTGACGCCGCCGTCGTTGGAGACGATCATGCGGTTCGGATCCTTGGGATCGATCCACATGCCGTGATTGTCCCCGTGCGGAACCTTCACCTTATTGAAGGTGTGCCCACCATCGCTCGATTTGTAGAAGTCCACATTGGCGATGTAAACGACATCGGCAGATTGCGGGTCCGCGATAATGTGCATGTAATACCACGCACGCTGCCAGAACGCGCGATTATTGTTCAGCAACTGCCAAGTCTCGCCGCTATCGTCTGAGCGGTAAAGACCACCCTCCGGCGCCTCGATCAGCGCGTATACACGATCGGAATTGGCAGCCACCGCGATGCCGATGCGGCCGTAAGGTCCCTTGGGCAGGCCGTGCTCTTCCAGCAGCTTCCATGTGCTTCCGCTGTCGTTCGAGCGATAAAGTCCGCTACCGGGCCCGCCGCTGGAAAGCCCCCACGGCGTCCGCCGCGCTTCCCATAACGATGCGAAAAGAATATGAGAATTGTGGGGATCGAACGCAATGTCGATTCCGCCCGTGTTCTCGTCCTTGTACAGGACCTTCTCCCAGGTCTTGCCTCCGTCGGCAGTGCGGAAGATCCCGCGCTCGGTATTGGGGCCGAAAGGATGGCCCAGCGCAGCCACATAGGCGACGTCCGCATTCTTGGGATCGACAATCACCTTGCCAATCGCCCGAGTGTCGCGCAGGCCAACGTTTTTCCACGTCTTCCCTCCATCCACCGTCTTGAAAATTCCATCGCCATGCGAGATGTTGCCCCGAATACACGCCTCGCCCGTGCCCACGTACACCACATTCGGATCCGAAGGAGCAACGGCCAAGCTTCCAATCGAAGAGACGGTCTGCTTGTCAAAAACCGGAGCCCAGGTCATCGCCCCATCGGTGGACCTCCACACCCCTCCGCCGGTCGAGCCAAAATAGTACGTGTTAGGATCCCCAGCCACGCCCGAAGCAGTCAGAGACCGCCCGCCTCGAAACGGCCCAACCAGCCGGTACTTCATGCCCTTGAATTGGGGGTCTTCCTTGTCGTCGGCGGAGGAAGTCTTTTGTGTGACGGTTGGCTGTTCGGCAGATTTCTTGTCTTCTTCTGTTTTGCTGTGTGCGAAGCTTGTACTCGCAACCGATAGTAATAGAGCACCTACGATCCACGCAGTTCGACCGACCGTCGGCTTGCCAAAGTTCATTGAGTTCATCTCCCGGAAAAAGTGGAAACCTTAGTTTACCGCCTGGAATCGTCTGGCGAAAGGGCGCACCGGGGGAACGCAGGTAATGACTGCAAGAATGACATGACCGAAAGGCTCATCGGTGGGCAAGCGTGACGCTCACCTAGCGAAGGCCGACTTGTACCCTTACGCCTTCTTCTTTCCCTCGAGCATTGCCTGCGCGGCTCGCAACTCCTTCCGCTTGTCAGGATCGACCACGGGGTAGGCCAGCTTCAGATCCTCCATCGTTTCCACGATCGCCGCCGCCACAGCTAGACGAGTAAACCATTTGTTGTCCGCTGGTATCACGTACCAGGGCGCCTGTGGGCTCGCCGTATGGACGATCATGTCCTCGTACGCCTTCATGTAATCATTCCAGCATTCACGTTCCCGCACATCGGCCGGGGAGAATTTCCAGTTCTTTTCCGGATGCTCCAGCCGTTCCAGGAAACGCCGCTTCTGCTCCTTCTTCGAAAGATTGAGAAAGAACTTGCGGACCACAATTCCATTGCGCGACAGATAACGATCGAAGCAATTTATGTCCTGAAAACGCTCCTTCCAGATGTCCTTGGTCAACAAAGACGGAGGAATTCTTGAATTCTTCAGCAATTCCGGATGAACCCGAACCACCAGCACTTCTTCATAATAAGACCTGTTGAAAACACCGATCCGGCCCCGCTCGGGGACCCGCCGCAAGGTACGCCACAGATAATCGTGGTTCAGTTCCTCCACCGACGGAGCTTTGAACGAATACACCTGGACGCCTTGCGGATTCACACCCGACATCACGTGCTTGATGACGCCATCCTTGCCGGCCGCGTCCATGGCCTGAAAGATGAGCAACACGCCCCAGCGGTCCTGGGCATAGAGCTTGTCCTGCAACTCGGCCAGCGAAGCGATGCCCTGGGTTAGAAGTTGCTCGGCGTGCTCCTTGGAGTGAATTTTCCCCGTATCACCGGGATCAAAATCCTTCAACCGAAACTTCGTGCCGTCCTCGACCTGATAGGGCTTCACCAGATTGCTTGCCCAACTCATTCCCAGCCTCCATCCGCAGTCTACATCACACCGTCAATGCAGGCGCGGGCGTCCCGCCCTGCGCTAGTACCTGAAATTCGGTTGCCTGGGGTCATGAGGTGGTGTAAGCTCGGAGCAATCTTTTGGGCTCCCGTGTCAACCAGGAGGGTCCGCCATGACGTTCGTCACCCCTAAGTCTCCTCGGCGTTTTCTCAGGAACCCCGGGAATTCCACGTACGACATAAATACCGGATGCGCAGGCTCTCAGGACGAGGGTGCGGAGGTTAATATAATTGACAAGACCGGCACTGAGGATGATATGACATATCCTGCCGTCATTCCTTGTGTCGATCACCCCACCCTGACCGACCGCATTGAAGGGGCCGGCGGGCTTAACTGGAGGTACTACGCCAGTCAGACTAACGGCATCTGGACGGCGCCCAACGCCATTCAGCACATATGTGAGCCCCTCGGACCGCCCGCCCAATGCGCGGGCTCCGACTTTACCAGCCACGTGGTGACCGGGGTTAACGGCCCAGGACAGATACTGAAGGATCTCGGCGCCGACGGTTCGGGAAACTGCAATCTGCAGCCGGTTTCGTGGGTGATTCCCGATGGCACCTGGTCCGATCACGGAGGGCCATCCCTTGGCTACGGGCCCGCCTGGCTCTCCGCCATTGTGAATGCGGTCGGTGGCGTCTATTTCGACAGCAATGGCCAGCACTCGACCCGGTGCAACTTCTGGAACAACACCGCCGTCTTCATCACCTGGGATGATTGGGGCGGCTGGTACGACCACATCGTGCCGCCTATCGTTCCGCTAGGCAGCTCACAATTCGGCGCTGGTTACCTATACGGGTTCCGCGTACCACTGATCGTTGTTTCCGCGTACACCCAGGCAGGGACAATCTCTGGTCCGGCCACCGGATTCAACGCAGACTTCTGCAAGCCAGACCATCAGACCAGCATTTACTGCCACGATTTCGGCAGTATCCTGGCGTATACCGAACACAACTTCCAGCTGCAGCCGATTGACCAGCGTGGCACAGGCTACGCCGACAAATGGGCCATGGATGCCCAATATATCGGCGGCAACGTTCCGCTCTCGGAGTTCTTTACGCTGACGACGGCCCGGCAGTTTCAGGTGATTCCTGGCCCGGTGCCGGCAAGTTGCTTCATCACCCCAACCAGCAGTTGTTTTCCGGGATACACAGGCCCGGTAGACCCGGACAACGATGCCAACGAACAATAGCTCCCGTCCAGATTTGTGCCAATCGGGTACTGGGGGTTGCTCACCCCTGTACCCGAGTAAAGCGCCTCAGTGAGGTGATTAGCGATGCGACACAACGTTTCCGTTCTTTTTGGCAAGTGGTCTGCGCATGTTGCCCTTAGTATGGTGCTGGCGAGTGCCTCCTTGGCATCCAGCTTCAAAGTAATCTACAGTTTCGGGTACAACAGCCCCCAAGGGTCCGTGCCCTTCGGCGACCAGTTGGTCTTCGACGCGAAGGGCAATTTGTACGGTACTACGTCTGGGGGAGGAAATCTTAACTCGTGCCACCCCCAGGGCTGCGGTACCGTGTTTGAGCTGAGCCCCTCGTCGAAGGGCTGGACGGAGACCGTTCTCCACCAATTCGACTGGTACAACGACGGAGAGGGTCCTTACTACAATCTTGTTCTTGACCCGCAGGGAAATCTATACGGAGTGGTCACGGCTGGGCCACCCGGATATGAAGGCGCGGTGTTCGAGTTGTCTCCGGGGTCAGTCGGCCAGTGGACTGAGACGATCCTCTGGAAGTTCGCTGGCGGAAAAACACCGCATTCCGGGTATGTTCGCGACTCGGCGGGCAACCTGTACGGCAACAGTGACTTCACCGACGAGCTATCACCTCTGCCGGGTGGGCAATGGAAGGATCGCACAATTGCCAAAACAGGTTCGCCCGCCACTCTCACGCTGAAAGACGGCAATCTATACGATGCCGCGGGGGGCCTCGGCAAGTACAGCCTCGGAATGGCTTACGAACTCACGCCCGCCCAGGATGGCAGTTGGCAGCAGATCGACCTCTATGACTTCAAGGGCAACATAGGCGGCGGCAGCGATGGAGCTGGTCCCTCGGCTGGCGTGGTGTTCGATAGCAAAGGGAACCTCTATGGTGCAACCGGCAGCGGCGGCACCTACAGCAACGCCTGCTGGCAATATGGCGGCGAGTTCGGCTGCGGTACGGTGTATAAGCTGACCCCCACCACCCATGGCCAGTGGAAGGAAACTGTGTTGCACCGCTTCAAGTACGCCAACGATGGTTTCGGTCCCGGCAACACTCTAACCATCGACAAGGCTGGGAATCTTTATGGTGTAGCTGCCGGAGGGATCAACGGCTACGGCATCCTGTTCAAACTGTCTCCTGGCACGAACGGCAAATGGAACTACAGCGTGCTGCACCGCTTCACCGACGCCAAGGACGATGGCGCTTGGCCTGACACAGTCATGGTCTTTGACAAGCAGCAGAAGCACCTCTACGGCACCACCGAATACGGCGGCACCTACAACAGCGGCACGGTCTTCGAGATCACCCCGTAGCAGTCCGGATATGTGATTTGCGCTAAGTCGGTTGCCTCGTGCCCCACACTTTTCGCGTCCTTTGCGCGCTTTTCTTCTTGACGAAGTGCTTCAAGTAAGATAATCTTATTTAAAGTATATTATCTGCAAGGTAATAGTCGGTCTTTGACAATCCGACACAGGCGATTGCGTGGCTTCTCCGCAGCCCCCAAGCCCAGTTCCAAAACGGACCGCGAGCCCGCCGCGTACCCGCCGTAACTCCCATGTTCTCTAGATTTTGCGTGTAACTCCTGTAAACTCAAAGATCTAGCACATAGTGAGAAATTAGATCCTTTGTTTTCTAGATTTTGCACACGATAGGGGGAGGGGGGTACCCGGTACTAAACAGTAAACCCCGTCCCAATGTGGGAAAAAGCGCAACGGCTCAGCGCGACACTCTGCGGAGAATATCGCGGTTCATTGCGTTTCTGGTTACTCCGCGGGGTTACTCTCCTAAACTTTAGTGCTACGTCTATGGCCCGTTCGGGCGTTGCACTACTGGTGCGGGCTTGCTACCTTGACGACATTGAGTCTCCCCTCAGGTGCTGTGACGCATCTTCTTGGGGGTGAGTCTATGAAACTCGTTCATCTGTGTTACGCGGCGTTGGGGTTTGCGGTGGCTCGCTGGATCTTTAAGCGGGAGCCGATGCCGCTGGCTGATCCGGTCACTCGGTTCCGCTCTTCTGGCTTGCTGTAGGCTGTTTTCGGTCTCATGGGCGTGCGGTTGCCCCGTTCGCGCGGCTACTTCGTCCCGCACGCCCGTGTTTTTTCACTCCACGCCCTTGCTCTCCTCTAAGGTTCTACGACCAACGTTCCTCCCTCCGTGCTGATTCCTCAGCCGGTTTCTGACTACAATTTGCCTTAGGGAGAACGTCCGTTCTCGCCGGCGAATCTTCATGCGTCATAAGTGTTATCTCGGCGTCTTTCTGGTTTTTCTGGGGATGACGCTTCCAGTTTGTGCGGCCGCCCAATCGGACGACGGAGTATCGCTGGGCGATCTGGCGCGCTCCCTGCGCCAGAACAAACAGCCAAAGGAACCAGCAGCACTCACGGTCGTCGATAATGACAATCTTTCCCAGGTGATCGATGAGGTTGAAAACCACCGCCTCAGAGGCAACCCATTATTCTCCTTTGACGGCGCGGGAAGGAACTACCAGATGACTTCACCCGACGGAACCTGCAGCCTTTCGTTCAATGCCAACGCCACCGCGCTGCTCTCCTCTCCATTCGTGTCGCAGGATCTCCCGCAAAGCGAACTCGCGAAGCTGGACGGTCCCGCGAACATTCATGGAGACACGCTGGAGGTCTCGGTGTACAACGCAACCTCGTGGAACCTGAGAGAGATCACGGTGGGCCTGACCATCGTGCGCCGCGCCGATCCGAGTGCCGCGGACTACGGGACCGCGAAGCTGCTACCCGCCGTCGCCGGAGATTCGGTCCCGGCCGAGAAACGTTCTGACTTGACGCTGCTGCTCCACCTGAAAGGCTCGACCGGTCCATTCGCGACGACTGTCTATCGGGAAAAGCTCGACGCAAACCTGGATGATGGCCAAGAGTGGCATTGGGCGATTGTAGAGGCTAAGGGAATTCCTGCGGTCCCAGTCCCGAGCGGTTCCACGCATGCACAGCGATAGTTGCTGGATTCGCTCGGTCGACGCTGCCGATCGCATTTTGGCCCTTGGTCTTGCCACTGATGATCGGCCTGTTGGGAACGGTCTCGTAAGCGTGGCCGGTTCCGCCCTTCGTCGGCTACACCTGCACTCTCCCTCCGCCGCACCAGCGGCTTCGTTCTCACGGCCTACTCGGAAGGAACTCTGCGTTAGGTTAGCGCTTGGCATGTTTCGCCTGGTGACTACGGTATTTCGACCGCGCCGTTCTTGGAAGACAGTTGCCCTTCCGCATCCCGGACAACCACCCGGACCAAATAGCTTCCCGGTTTCACATCAAAATTTGTCTTCATGGTGATCCCCGAGTTCAGCAGGTGTGCCAGCGTCGCGTCCTTCAGACGCAAAGTGACGATCTTCTGATTGCCCTGAAGAAAGTTTCCATTCTGATTGAACAGAGCGGAAACGAATGTGAGTTCATCGCCGTTGCGGCCCTCTGCCTTGCGGAAGCGCAGACGCCGTGCGTCCATGTGCGCAAGCACCGTGAGCTTGGCCTCCGTAGCGCTGGCTTTGAAAAACTGAGTGCGGAGATCGAACGGAAGGTCGTGCAGTTCTTCCTGCGAGAACATCGCATCTTGAATTTCCTGTTTGGCCTGCTCGGATGGATCTTCAATGTGTTTGGGAGCGTAGTAGCCCCGGCGGGCTTGTAGGCTCATCTTTTCCGGGCCCTTGAGGGTGACCGTCAGAGCATGAAAACTGCCATCAAGCTTAAGATTTTGAGGCGAAAAGCCCAGCACGTAAGAGTATTCAGGGGTTTCGGCAACCCGCCGGAAGCCTTCGTCAAAATCGTTGTTGTTGTGGAAGAAAGTACCGCCGGTGCCGTCAGCCAGAGCGGCGAGCAGGTCGGCGTTGGCGGAAGCGGCCGCAGTCTGAATCAATAGCTTTCCGTCGGTCAGAAATGAATTATGCGCATGGGTACTGACCTCTCCATACGAAACAATAGTGTACAGCCCGCGGGCGTCCAGTGCGCTGATGACCACTTGCGAGTGGACCGCACGATCGATGATGTCCATGTATTCGTATTGCAGCTCTGGAGTGATGAACCCGGGGGAAACCAGGATGACGCTTCGCTGACCGGGCATCCTGGAAAGGTTGCGGACTACATCCTTCAAAGCACCGAGGGCGATTTGACTTTCCTGCTGGCCAGCACTCAATACGCCACGGGCGACGGCGGCTGCGAGCGCCGCGTTATCGCCGAGCGGTAAGGTTTGTCCACTCGGAAGGATTCTTGCAGGCGCGCAATCAGCTGCTTCCTGGACCGCAATCCTGGTAGCTTCAACATCGTTCCTGTTCGCGATCAGATCTGCCTGGTAGTAACTGATGTCCGGGCAATCGTTATCACCCCTCTTGGATATGGGATGCGGTTGCAGTTTAAGCAAAGTTGCTTGCAGCCTGGAACGGTCATCGGTGAAGTCAACCGCGGTTAGACCAGACGTGGTGAAAATGGCGGCCCGATCGGTTGGCCGCAGAGAGGCAAGATGTTTCACGGCAGCGTCGCTGGCGTGCGCGAGATCGCCGAACGCGAGGTGCACATCGTCGAAGAGATAAGCGACATAGCGCTCGGGAAGGGAGTGCGGGTTTCCACTGGCCGCAGGCGCATCGGGCTGCAGGTCCGCGGTCTTTTCCTCTCGAGCGGCTTGTGTTCCGGGCTGTTCGGCGGAGAATTGGCTGATGACCTGCGGCCTACCCTTGTCCAAGAGCTGGAAGTCTTCCTTGTGAAGATTGCCGACCGCGTGGCCTTGCCCATCCCGCACAACCACGCGCACGAGGACCAGCTTGACGTTGACCTTGAAGGTGGTGGCCTCGTCATGAGAACTCATCTCGGCCGCGGCGTTGTCGCTGGCCGGCTGCGTTGTTGACTTAACTGTGGACGCAGTAGGTTGTGGCGAACTCGATTGTGTGCCAACTGTTCGGGAGGCCGAAAAAACCAGAAAACAAGCGGCCAAATAAGAAGGAAGAGTACGGGCTGCCCAGCGCCGCGCCGCGCCCCGCGTGGGCCCACTCGGGAAGAGCCGCTTAGACCAGGAAACGTCGCTCATAACAGCTCCAACACCACGTCCGCGTGTCGCCAGTCGGACCGCTCCCGAGCAGTCACCGCTTACCCAACGCCAACATGGTACGCGGCTATGGAGAAAAGTGCCAGGGCGGCTTGGTGGGCGGGCTTGGTCGAGGGCGGGAAACAGACAGACCGCAGCGGGGCGAAACAGTGGTTCTCCCGCACACTCGAAGGGCTGCATCAACTCGCGCCCGTGAGCGCATTCCGCCACCGCCAAACCTAATCGTTCCGAACGAAATCGGCCTTCTTCGCGGTTGCGTGCTCTTGCCTCAGCATGCGTGCCACATCGCCAAGAGGCGTAGCCCGCGATACTGGTGACGCCACTTCCCACAGCGGCCTCTCGCCTTGAGCATAAACATAACTAGAATTGTCGAGCAGGTTCTGCTCCGCTGCCATCGCATGCTGAGAGGCATGGGCCGGATGACTAACCATCTGAAGCGGCTGTATTTCATTGCTTAACGCCGAAGCGGTAAAAGATTGTCCCAGTGCCGTTGTGGCACAAAGAAAGCACAACAGAAACAACGTAGTCTTCATCGCATTTGTCTCCGACTCTAGAGGAGCCTAAGGTTTGCCAGTGCGCACAAACATCGGGCGAACGGGAAATTCGTCAGGGGGTTCATCCTCGCAAGGACGATAAGCAAGCCCGCTACCAAACCCTGTACGGCTGAAATATCGGGTTATGGGGATGCAACCGGACCGTGATGCGCAATTGTTTGCACAATTTGTGGAGGCCGGCTATCCGTTCGGAGCGTCAGCGCGGGGCAGGGGAGTTCTGGCTGAGCGACTGATGTTCTTTGATCCAGTCATTGGCCTGCTGCTGGGCGGCCGTGATCTGGGCCCGGGTCATCCGTGAGGCGAGATGGGCGACGCGGTACTTGCTGGCTTCGTCTCCGCCCGCCTGGGCCAAGACCGACCAGAAGTAGGCCTTCACCAGATCCTGAGGAACACCGCGCCCTGCCCAGTAGTATGCACCCAGGGTTGCCTGCGAGACGACGTGCCCTTGTTCCGCTGCCATGGAGAACCAGCGCACCGCTTCGGCGTAATCCTGACGGACATCTTCTCCGGTCGCATAGCGCGCTCCGACGGAAAACTGGGCTGTGGGATCGCCATGCTCGGCCAATTTGCGCATACCCTCGATGCTGTCATCTGCCACTGCGGGTTGCGCGGACGGATTGGAAGGAGGTTTCGCCGGTTGCTGAGACGCGAGAATCGAACCAGCACCTCCGTTGAAGTCCCGGGGCGAAATCAGCCAAGATCCGGCGAATACCACCGTGGCTGCGGCTGCGGCCAACAGAATCTTGCGAGCGCGAGAAAAATGGGGAAGCGGCAAGTCTGCCGGGGTTTCGCCGGGGAATTCATCGTCTACGCAAGCCACCGATGCTGGGGAAGAAACAGACTTGGTAGAACCGGACTCCGGAAAACCAAGCTCCTGAAAACCATGCTCTGCGGAATCAGGCGCCGGCGTCCCCGCGCGATGGACCGCCGAGGAACAGATTCCGGCCAGTCGCTCGAGCGCAATGGAGTCATTGGAGCTGAAGGCATAAGGTTCGGGGGAGAACACTTCTAGGAGTCCGATGACGGCATCTTCCCAGCGAACCGGCACCGCAATCATGGAACGAATGCCAAGCGCGCGGCAGCTTTCGCGATCAACCACGGGATCGGTTTCGGAATCTTCACAGCTTAGCAAGCGGCCAGTGCGTACGCACTCGCCCGAAAAACCTGAGCCAATCGTAAGCCGCGCACCCAGGCTGGGAGCGTCTGGCCCAGCGCTGGCGCGGCAAATCATGTCTGATCCTTCGGTCAAAGCAATGGCCGCACCGGTGGCACGAGTAAAGGTCTGCGCTCTCTGGGCAAGTAGTTGCAAAGCTCGGTCGAGATCGGAACCCAACGACTCCACTTCCCGCTTGATCGCGGCCAGAGCGGTCAGGATGGAGGTGTAGTCGGCGGGAGCCGTGGGCTCGAGTTCCCGCCGCATCCAGTTGACCAAAGCGCTGTCTTGCGGCGTTTTCTCAAGGATGGCTTGGGGCGCGACCTGCGGTGACTGATTGGGGGATAACTGATTGGCGGACACGCGATCGCCCGATACGCGATCTTCAGATAAAAGCTCGGCCCGGTGATTGACGCACGCGACCATCAAATTTACAAAGAGCCATTCTTTGAGCTGGCGGCGAGAGTCCTCCGGCATCTGCGAAAAGCGGATCCCGACGCGCCCCGACCGGTCGGACCAGACGACCCAGACGATTTCGCCGGTAGCGTGAATACAGGTTCTGGTCGCCGTCAGATCGAGACACAGATTCACGCTACGCTGCACCTGGAGCGGAGACGAGGTTTGAATGGCCATGCCTTCCTCGCTGATCTCGACAATCTCACTGAGATCGAGGATCTGGCGACTCGAGCTTCCATTCAGGCTGGCGTATGCGGGAGTGTGAACCTTCTGGCGCACCCGCCGGCGACGAGTGCGCAGAGGAGGTGGCAATTCCCGACCGACCTCCACCGGGTTGGACCGAAGGGTCTCCATACAAAAGCAGCGTACATATTACCCCAGCTTGGCAAGGTTTTATAGAAATTAAAGAGTGGGGGATGGGTCCGTTTTCAGGCAGCGGTCCGTTTCGGCGCAATAGAGTAGGCGAAGGCGCAAGCTTCCGCGCCTTCCACCTTGTCATCCTGAAGGCCCACGTTCTTGGTGGGCCGAAGGATCTGTGCAATTGCCGGCGTTTCATGGTGGTGCCAAGGGAATGCACAGAGTCCTTCGTTAGGAGTCCTTCGGCGATGCCCTGAGCGTTGACGGTTCGTACCGAAGAATGTGGACTTAGCGCGACGTGATCCGACTGACAAGCTGATCGAGTGATGAGCACCCACCCTTCAAAAACGAAGGGTGGGGCAGCCCCTTGGTTGGCTAGGCTGAGAACAGGGTGGGCCAGCCCCCCTGCGGTAATTCTCGTAATTTGGTGGTATAGTTCCGGGGCGGAGCGAATTCGGTTCCTTCGTTGCCCCCAACAGCCCTTGGTAGGCAAGGCGGTGTCCAGTGAAGCCAAAACAGTTGACATCCAGACTGATGCAAACCCTGGTGGTGGTAGCAATATCTTTGTCCATCGCGCCGGTCACCTGGGCAGGTCCGAGGTACCGGGTGTTGCATAACTTCACGGGTGGCCGTGACGGAGGGGTCCCCTCGTTCGGCCCTCTTGCCTTGGACGTGGAGGGCAATCTCTACGGCGCGGCCGGCGGCGGCGGTGGAACAAGTTGCAGTGGCTCCGGTTGTGGTATCATTTTTGAGCTTTCGCCACATCCCAACACCACATGGACGGAGAGCGTGCTCTACAGGTTCGCTAACGGGGCTGACGGGGCGTTTCCCAACGGCGGCTTGGTCTTCGACTCTGCGGGCAACCTGTACGGTGCCACGATTCATTGGCTTTCCGATGGCACGGCCTTCGAGCTAAGCCCCGGTACCCACGGCTGGAGCCTGAAGGTGGTATATGAGTTCGGCTCATGGTTCGGGGACGCCATAGGACCTAATCCCGGATTAGTCTTCGACAAAGCTGGCAATCTGTACGGGACAGGGGGCGGAGGCAACGGCGGCACAGTGTTTGAGTTGATCCCTGGGCCCGGAGCCCGGACCGACCGAGTGATTTACAGTTTTTGCCCACGCGCCGGTTGCAAGGATGGAGAAATCCCGCTAGTCGGGCTGACTTGGGACTCAGCGGGCAATCTCTATGGCACTACGTCACAGGGCGGCAATTATCTTCCCAACTGCAAAGTCGGTTCGCTAGGGTGCGGCGTTGCGTTCCAGCTGACTCCAGCCACCGATGGCACGTGGAAGTATCACCTCCTGCACCGCTTCGCCTCTTGGCCCCATGACGCGGAATATCCTCTCGGCACTTTGGTTCTGGACAGTTCTGGAAATGTCTATGGGACCACAATTGCCGGCGGCGCCCATGATACCGGAACCGTCTTCAAGCTGAGTCCTCCTTCAGGCGGCGGGTGGAAGGAGACTCTGCTCTATCAGTTCCCCAACCCCGCGAATGGGGCAGGCCCCGGTAACGCGTTGGTGTTTGACAAGGCTGGCAATCTCTACGGCACAACTTTCACCGGCGGTATTGGCTCTCAAGGGGGTAGCGGCGTGATCTTCAAGTTGACGCCCGGGTCGAACGGCAAATGGACGTACAGCGTCGTGCATAAATTTACCGGCCAGGACGGAGACGGCCCCGACGGCCTGACCATCGGCGCTAAGGGTAACCTGTACGGCACGACCGCCGGAGGTGGCACCCACAACGTGGGCGTGGTGTTTGAAATCACGCCCTAGCCGTGGTCCTCGCTGGCAGCCGATTGTGCGGCGCAGGGTAAGGTCTCGGAGGAGGGAATGAGCATGAGCAGACTGAGGCCGCCAAACGGAAATCCAGTCAAGAACCGGACTGCGGCCCGTTTCCTTGGGCGGTCGAAGCGGCCTAGGAAGCCTTGAAAACGGGTTTGGGCGGCACGCACACGGATTCAAACCAGCGGCTGATATACACCTGGGCGTGGGCTTCGCCACAGAAATGCCGGGCGGTGGGGCTACTGGCGGCAGTCAGGTCCCACTTGATGACCGCGAGCTTCTGATCTCCGCACTCGATCACAAACCAATGGATCGGATTCTCGCTGACGATCCCGCAAATCTCGCATTGGAATTCCTTCAGATTCGACATGCCTTCTCCGTTGAGCGATGGCTCGGCAAAGGCTAGTATAGCGGCAAGTCGCCTTGGGGAGCTGGCCCGCCTGTTCTCCGCTCTGCCAATAAAGGGGGTTGACCCAGCCTTGTTGTCCCCACGGGGGGAAAGCCCGCTCAGCGATCGCCAGCACCCGGCTCCCAAGGATCCTCACCCCACACCAACCAGGCGACCGCAAACGCGAAGGCCAGGGCCACCAAAGCCAGCGCAGCCACGGCCGCCAAAAGGACAACTCGCATTTTCAGACTCCTCCCTACCCCAGCAAAGACCCTGTGCTTCTCCGATCCCACTTCAGATCGGACGGGTGGGCCATCCCGTTGACTCCGTCAGAACGTAATTCCATCCGGCTCGCGCAGCAGGTGCCATGCCTCGCGGTAGTGGGCGTAGCGGTCCAAGCGGCGAAATCCCTTAGGACGAAAACTTAGGCTTGTGCGCCCCAGCACTTCGCGCACGGGCACCACATACCAGGTTTGTTCCGGAATGATGTAAGCCACTACAAAATCAATTTCGGATGCGGTATAGGGGATCGGAACGCTGTCTTTCTTACGGCAGACGCGCACCTTATAGAAGCCATCCAGGAAACTTGCGCATGCCTTCACCTGTACGCGCCACAGGCCGCTTCCGCCCTCGACGATGAAGTCATAGCGCTGCATGTTCCCGTGCGGCTTCGCCACCACGAGGCCCAGACTCACGGCTTTGTATACAAATGCCGCTTCACCGAGGTCGCCTTGCTGAGCACCTGGAAGCCCGCGTGCCCTCGCCGCCTTCCGGGCAGACCTCTGGCGGGACGCTGGAGTGCGTCCGGGTGAAGCGCCCTTGGCTTTGACCATTGGTGTAGAAAAAACGTTCCCGAAGAAACGTCGCGAAGAAAAGTCCCCGACAAAAGAAAAGGCGCAAGCCGGAGAGCTTGCGCCAAACTTGATCTCTATTTCCAGAATAGCAAATCTGGAGGGGTAAACACGCCATTTTTCAAGATTTATTTCTGCCGCCGAATCATGGGCTTAGCGGGAATTGGATAGCTCAGGGGGCTTGACAAGATTTTGCACAAAACCGGTTTTTGGCTAAATTTCTCTGTGTCTCCGTGTCTCTGTGGTGAAGGATGGTATCTCTCACGCTGGCGGTCGGCTGATCTTCAACTCCATTCGAGCGCCGTCATTCACTCGAATTCGCTTCCGGACCTGTTGGCATGAGGAAATTGTTCGAGGGTATCCTTAAACACTGCGATGCTGCTGGCACCCACCCTTTCGCACAGAGCGCGAAAGAGCGGGGCACCCTCAGTCGGATTCATCGGGCCGGTCGAAAGCCTGGGGCCGCCCGCCTGTTGCCGGCGATGTGCGGTGAAAGGCGCGCGTCCACGCACGGCTCCCGGTATGTCACAAACAGCAACCACCTCAATCCTGACCGGAAGTAACACACGGGGGACCGTTAACTGTCTCTCGGGTAGACATCGTAACCGCACCGTTGCGGGCAAGAGCCTTGCCACGAAGAACGCCACCGTTCAGCGTGATACTTGTAAGCGCCAAGATCTTTCCCACGAAGATAGTTCCCGTACCGACCGTCGCTGAGGAACCGATCTGCCAGTACACATTGCATCCTCTTTGACCTTTTTCCCAAGGAGGAAGCACCTGTCGACCACCGTTGAGGACCATGACCACCTGGGAATTGCTGGCGGTCGTAAGAGTGCTGCCGGTCTGGAAAATCCACTGCGAGTTTGGATTCCCCTGAGCGTCTAGCGTCAGAGTGCCGGTCAGTTGCGCTGATGACGAAAAGCAGTAAACTCCAGGAATCAGCTTCATTCCACCCAAATCCTGGCCGGTGAGGTCCTGGCCACACGGAGCGGCTACGGCTTCGTTGTATGCCACGGTCAAACCTGTTTGAGCCTTGGCGGTGACGGGGCTGGCCTTGAGGAACAAGAGGCCCTGCACTTGCGACCGTTTGAGTCCGGTCACACTGGGTGTCGGAGAACTGCCCACATCACCGATTATGTAAGTGTGTGCACTGACGTTGGTGATGCCGGAACCGCCCAGCAAGGCAAACTGGTCAGCCGTTCCAAGATGGATGGGGATATTGTTGTTTGGCGCATTCGGGGCAGTACCGGAATAGGCGTACGCACTGAGGGCCAGGGACAGGAGAACCAGCGTACCAGCACGAAGTGTCATATTTCCTTCTTTTTCGAATTTGATTGAAAACACCTGATTCTGAAAATCTTAATCAATACATCCAAAGGTTGTCTGTATAACATTGCTCAGTAAGGCGGGTTTTCAGGCTCTCGCGCAGAAGTATGCCCGACAAGGGGTTTCTGGAATTTGACGTGGCGTGCCCGGTCCCTTGCGGGGATAAAGGGGGAGTGGTTGCCGTTCGTTGAAAAATCCTTGTCCCGCGGCCTGGGGCGGCGGAGCATGGATTCCGCTCGCGACGGGAAACTCATCGAGGCCGATGAGGCTGGCCAGCTCTCTGGACGCCCCCAGTGGATGAGTCCAACATCGGATCGATAGACTTCCCCATGCCTAGAAAACTCATGCTCGTCCTCTCCTGCTCCTCTCCAGAGAAAAAACTGCTTGACCGGCAAGAGAGAATCTTTCGCACAGAACGCGAATAGGGCAGGGCAGCCCGAGTCCGATTCATCGGGGCGGTCCCGGGTAATTAAGCGGACTTGCATTCGTTGAGCGGCTGGAGGCTGGACAGACGGGAGATGGCGGCTACCATCAGGCTGGAGAGGAGTTGCATGGTGGCGACGTCGCGGTTGTCGAAGGCGTGAGGAGCGCCGGAGAGAACCTCGAATACGCCTAGCGTTCTGCGGAAATGGCGCAGCGGGGCGGCCAGGATGGAGCGCGCGCCGAGACGGCGGCAGCTGGCCAGGTCGACAAGAGGGTTTCGCTCGGCATCGTGGCAAAGCACGACCTCGCCGGTGCGGACACAATCGGCGGAGATTCCGGAGTCGGTTTGCAGTCGAACTCCGAGATCTGGTGCGGTGCGGCCGGTGCGGGCGCGGCAGATGATTTCGTCTCCGTGGCGCAGGGCGATGGCGGCGCCGGTGGCTCCGGTCAAAGATTGGGCGCGTTCGGCGATGACGCTGATGGCGGGCTCCAGATCGATTTCGTAGGGATGAATATCAAGTTCGTTGCTCGAAACGTGCACCATGCTTTGCCCCGGGTGCGAGCCCATGGCCCGGGCATGGCTGCGCGAGGGAGCGAGAGTTGCGAACGAAGCAGGGATGCGGTTTTCTGAAGTAGACGCGGGAACGGTGCGGAGCAACTCGCGTACTAGGCGATCCAGTTCGGCGTCGGCGATCAGATGAGCAGTTTGCTGTCCCCGCAAAGATCCTCCGAGAAGGCGCGACAGACCCAGCACGGCGCCACTTCCGCAAGCCATGCAGTAAGGAGTGTTGTTCTTGCTGATCAACTCACATTCGACGCAAAACACAGCGGTCGGCAAGGTGAGAAAGCTGATGTCCTGCCCGGTGAGCTTTTCTGCCATCTTTGGGATTTCCTTCCGCGAGTTCTTGTCCGAGATCTTTTTCTTTAGCGCGCGAATGTAGAAAAGTACATGGGAGCATTGGGGTTCAGAAGTGACCGGGCTGGTTCAGGGCTGTGGATAAACGGCGGCGGACAGATCAGAGGCGAAGGTTCCGCTGCGTCAAAGCTTAGCTTGCGTGCGCTGTCACCAGTCCGGAACCTTGCTCGGCCGTGGGTATTACCTTCAGTGTGGGACTCGAGGCGCGATCCAGGGCATCCGCCAAAGCTACCGGGAAGACCGACGTGAGCAGGTTGATGTCGAACTGCAATTCGCGGCCGGTGTAGAGGCGGTAAATGGTCATGGAGCCGCAGCGGGCATTCCTGGTGGTGACGAGATCAAGAGTCAGGCACCAGGCGCTGGTCAATTCCTGGGCAAAGTGGCTGTCCGGCTTGGTCCAGCGCAGGCAAGGAGTCTCTCCCCAGGCGGAGATGAGATGCAATCCATTGATGGTGGGGAGTTCGGCAGATTGGGCGCGTAATCGCAAGTCGAAAGCATCGAAGTCGTTGCCCGCGAGCGCGGCCACCAAGATGCGGCAAAGCTGCGGGTAATCGCAGGTGACCTTCAACTCTTCCGTGGCTCTGCGAATGGCGAGGTTATTGATAAGAATTTGGCGTTCGATGGTACGGTGGGCCACGCGCCGCAGTTCGCCGAACTCCATATAGCCGAGATGTTGCACGCCGATCCATACTCCAGTACCGAGTACAGCGAGGACCAAGCCGAGCATATCGCCAGTCGGCCACAGCAGAAACAGGCTGAGTAAAGCGAACAAAGCAGACACGGCGTAAAGGGTGATGACGACCTGCCGATGAGAAAGTCCGCGCTGCAAGAGCTTGTGATGAATGTGCTCGCGGTCGGCGGTAAAAACCGGGCGGCCGCCAATAAAGCGGCGCACGATGGAAAGAGCGGTTTCCAGGATAGGCAAGCCGAAGGAGACGACGGGGATGGCGACCGCGATGATGGTAGGCGCCTTCTGTGCGCCTTGGAGAGCGAGCGCGCTCAACATGAATCCGATGAAAAGACTTCCGCAATCCCCCAGAAAGATGGTCGCGGGGCTGAAGTTAAAACGGAGAAAGCCCAGAATCGAGCCGGCGAGCGCCAGGGCCATGAGCGAAACCAGCGACGAACCTGTGACCAGCGCTACCGCGAATACAACCATTGTCGAAAAGAGGGCGGAGCCTGCGGCCAGCCCGTCAAGTCCGTCAATAAGGTTGAAAGCGTTGGTGATGGCGAGGACCCACAGGATAGTGAGAGGGAGACCTACAAACCAGGAAAAATGGTGAGTGCCAAAGAATAGTGGCAGATCGAGGATGCGAAGACCACCGGCAAACAGCATGACCCCCGCCACCGCCTGAACGGTCACCTTGGCATAAGGGCTGACCGAATGAATGTCATCATAAATGCCGAGCGCGAAGATCAGGCAGCCGGGCAGCAGAATGGTGAACAAAGTTCGAGAGGAGAGCCCGAAACCCGCGGCAAGATGATGCCAACCGACTGGCAACGCGACCGCGAAGGTCAGGAGGAAAGAGAGAAAAATCGCGACACCGCCGAATCGTGGAAGGGGATGGCTGTGCAGGTGGCGCTCCAGAGCGGGCGCTGCCACCCATCCGTGGGCGGTCGCCAGATCGCGCACGTACTTGGTCAAAACAAACGAAAGCAGCAGCGACCCTGCAAACGTTCCGAGGTAGAAAAGTATCAACTAACTCCTCTGTCGAAAGCAAAAGCGCGGAGAGCGGTATGCAGCCCTTCAGCACCTTCCTTCGATGCGTTGATGTTTTCGGTTGAGAAGGAACACCGCCTAACTTTTTTCTGGAATCTGTCGCAATCACGGTCTAACTCTTGAAATCCTACAACCATCAACATCGCGCCACTATTCTCTGTCTTGGTACCTGGGGGAGCGAGCACTTGTCGGTTGGCGCCGGCTGAGATTTGCGGTGTTTGCGATCTAAGCACCGGGCCCGAACACTGATCTGTGGCGGCTCAAGGCTGTGCTAGACTTTAGCAAAAATGGCAATGGATTTTTCGACATCGTTCATGCGATGGAGTTCGGTCAAGTTTGTCCAGGGTTGGGTCTTTTCGTTCCTGTGGCTGGCGGCATTCGCACCTGAAATTGCCGCTCAGTCCGCAGAGCGGCAAGCAACGCCTGTAACCATTGAAAACACTGCTGCCCCGTCGGTGACCGGTGCTCCGCATGCGATACAGCCGGGCGAAAGCGCGACCACGCATTCGGGTTCTTCCCTGAGACTCGAGGCGGGGGACTTGGTAGAAGTAGGGGTTTACAACGTTCCCGAGCTCACGACCAAGGCTCGCGTCAGTAGCAAGGGCGAGATTTACCTGCCGCTGATCGACTATGTCCACGTCAGTGGCCTGACGGCGGAAGAAGCCGAGGGTCTGATCCAGAAGCGGCTTTCTGACGGCGGCTTCGTGAAGAATCCCCACGTCACATTGTTTGTGGATCAGTATGCGTCGCAAGGCGCCAGCGTATTGGGCGAAGTATCGAGGCCAGCGGTTTATCCGGTGCCGGGACAGCAGCGGCTTTTCGATCTCATCTCAGCCGCGGGCGGATTTACGGAAAAAGCAGGCCGAAGCATTACGGTCACGCATCGCGATCAGCCCGACAGGCCGATTACCGTTCCACTATCGCGCAATGTAACCGACAATCCGGAGAGCAACATTCCCGTCTTGCCGGGGGATACGATCATCGTACGGAAAGCCGATCTGGTTTACGTGGTGGGGGACGTGGGCCGGCCGAGTGGATTTCTCATGGACAGCGGACATCTGACGGTGCTGCAGGCGATCGCGCTGGCGGGCGGTACGACTCGCACGGCCAATCTCGGCGGTGCAAGGATCATCCGCAGGGGACCCGATGGGCTAAGCGAGACTCCAGTGGAGCTGAAAAAGATCCTGAGGGCGAAGGCACCAGATGTGACGATGCAAGCGGACGATATTCTTTTTGTCCCGACTAGCGCGACCAAGGCCTTTGCCGGACGTGCAATGGAGGCAGCAATGCAGGCCGCAACCGCGGCCAGCATCGTAGCTGTGCCCTAGCGAAACGCTGACGGCCTGGAATTTGAGCCGGGTACCGCACGGGCGGGACGCTCGCGCCTACATTGCGCTCCTACGCCGCGGCTGCGGCGCAGGGCTGACCTTCCCCCAACAAGTCCTGCAATACGTCGAGATATATCCTGGCGGTGTGCTGGCGAGAAAAATATTGGAGAACGTGTTGGCGGCCATTGCGGCCAAGGGATTCGCGTAACGTTGAATCAGCAGCAAGGCGTATCACCGCCTCCGCCAACTCGGCGGAATCTTCCGGTTGGATGAAAATTCCTCCGTTCGCTTGCTCCATGACCGTTCTCGCGTGACCATCCACGCCCAGAATCACAGGGCGAGCGCACGACATGAACTCCAGCATTTTTGTTGGGAGGACGGTCTTAAAAAGCTCGTTTCTCTTGAGCAATACAAGACAGGCGTCCGACGCGGAAATGTAACCCGGGATTTTTTCGCGGGGCTGTTGATCGACAAAACGCACGTTGGTGAGTCCACGAGAGCGAGCCAAAGAGAGGATACGGTCTTTCTCGGCGCCTTCGCCGACGAGCAGAAATAGAACTTTGGGTGCTCGCTCGCGCAGGAGAGCTGCGGCTTCCAGCAGAGTTTCCAAACCGTGCGCATTGCCCATGGTGCCGATATAGGAGACGACGAATTTCTCTTCCGCACCCAGTTCATGTCTGAGAGCAATGTTGGGGGTAAGCCTGCTGAACAGACTTGTTTCGACTCCATTCTCGACCACGAAAATCTTGTCTTCGGGGAGCCGCCAGTGTTCGACCAGATATTCCTTGAAGGCCGGAGTGACGACTACGAGGCGCTCGCAACTCCGATAGAGGAATTCTGCGATCTTAGCTAATGAGCGATGGAGCACGGAATTGCTGCTGCCCACGCCAACGGCGGCCAGAGACTCGGGCCAGAGATCACGAACCTCGAAGACGAATGGCACACCCTTGCAGCGAGCCAGCCACCAACCCGCGAGCCCAACCAGCAGTTGAGGCGAAGAGGCAATCACGACGTCGGGTTGGTCCAGGAAGACGCCGGTGGTGGCGGAAGAAACGCAAAACGAGCTGTAGTTCAACATGCGCTCGTACGCTTTGCGATTGGGGAAGGGAAGAAGCCAGGTACGGACGACGTCCACTCCTTCGACGTCCTCGCGGGTTACGAGACGGCTAAACTTACGGCGATATTCGGGCGGCACGATTCCGGTGGGATGATTGGGGAATCCGGTTAGAACCGTGACCTCATGGCCGTCCTCTACCCAGAGGCGTGATAGCTCCGCGGCCCGTCCAGCGGGAGCTCCCATCTCCGGCGGAAAATATTGTGACACGTAGAGAATCTTCATGAGCTTGCTAGTAATAGCAAAGCTTGAATGCGCTTTTGTAGCAAAGAGCACGGGTACGCTTGGCGCGGCTGCGCGCGTAGGCTTCCCATTTATCGGCGAAGCGGGCGAATATTTCGTCTCCGGTGAGGCGATGCATTACGCGCAACTGTACGACATGCAATCGATGGTAGAAGGGACTGGCGACCATGGGGAGCAGCGTGCCGGATTGCTCGTATAACGACCAGAAACCCAGGTCGTAACGATCGAGATTTGCGCGAAGGGTAAGCACGGCCTCCGCGAACACATCCCACGCAGCGCTGCTTTGGGTCGCCAAGAAGTAGTCGTAGACACCCCAGGCTGCCCAGATGAACCCGTTAAGAATGTGCGTAGGCGGCGAAACAACGTATTCCTCGAACCAAAGGTTGCCGCGCGCGTCGGTGAATGTGACGCCGCCATCGCGGGTTGATTTGAGGAAGCCGGTAAACGCGCGCTCCGCCGTTTTGAGATATGCAGCAGCGCCGGTTTCGCGATAGGCGCGAACCAGCAGAGAAATTCCCTGGCCCTGGGCGAGCGCGGAGTACCAGGGAGCTTTCAACGGCGAACGATATTCCCAGTCGAAGTGGTGATTCCATACCCACGACCCCACCGAGTTCGGCTCGAGATGGGTGCAGAGCCAGTCGCTGGCGGTGAGGAATTTCTTTTTTCGCTCTTCATTCGTGCTGCTGCAAAAGAGGTTGTAGTTGCCCAGTCCCCACTGCGCAATCGCGATGGGGTTGTACTGCAAGCCGATCTTGCCGTGGTAGTCGAGCATCGGAATGCCAGAGGAATCGTGATGGCCCGGATAATCCGCTTTATTGGCAAATAACATGTAGTACTCGCCAAGTTGATGGACGCTCGCACCAGGATTGGCTTGAGGCGTCTCGTGCCAGAAGGTGAGGTGGCTATTCCCCGGCACGAGATAGGCGCTGAAGACTCGCCGATAGTATTGCAGACGACTCATAACTGGACATTAGCATGAGGCAAGCGCGGCGCTGATGGCGTGCTGGATTCCCCCGCGTGCTGACGGGTTATACTCGCCAGATGCTGGTTTCCAGGTCGGCGTGCTCGACCGCGATGGTTGTCACCGCGAGCAGGTTGGTAGTGTTTTTGCCGTCCGGCAGGAACGCGTTGCCGTACTGAAATAAACCCATGGGCCAGCGGTCTTTCTTGCGTTGCAAGACGCGTTGCCACTGAAGGCCGTCGGGGCTGCCATACAGACATACATTCCGGTCGGGGTTGATCGCACTCGGTTCAACCATCGTAGAGAAGAAAATGGCGTTGCCGACGCGGCAACCGTAGATCGAGGAACTACTCAGTGCAGCTGCCTTGGAGAGATTTCCCCCGCGATCGAGACGGTACACATGATTGGTTTCAATGGGGGTATCGGAAGAAAAGTAGAGTGCATCGCGGGTGGGAACAAGCGCGGCGGACCGGGTTTGCTGGTTGCCAGATAAAACCACGTCGACATTCTTAAAATCACACGACGCTCGAAGAATACGGCACTCTGAGCCATGGTCGCCGGTGAGCACCCAGAAACAGTTTTTCCATTTGTCGTAGACGATGTTGTGCACGTGGCGGATGGTGCCTTTCGGGAATGTGTAAGCCACATCCCAATGAGCGCCTCGATCGTTGGATGCGTAAACGTGAACTTTGTCACGCTGCGGATTGTCGAAGTACTCTCCCCAGAAGACGTAGTCACCGGGAGTGATGGCAAGGTGCAGGGGACGGGTGCCGCGAAGCAGCTTGTGGGATACGTGAAATTCTGTCTCTCCTGGCGCCAGAGTCACGATGGCGCGTGGCACCGCAGCAACCAAATGCCCTGAGGATAAAGCCGCGAGCGCGTGGAAACCATCGCGGAGAAGGCGAGACACCAGCGGAAAAGATGAAGTGATGGTTCGCCAGGCCGCAGGCCGGTACTGGCCGACGTGGTCCCATTCCACGGCGGTGGCGTGCATCTTCATTGTGGCGCGAAGCAGCGCGTAGCCGCGAGAGGCGTAGAGTACTTCATTGCGCCACGCGAGGGCGCGCATGCGAGGGAAGGCAGCGATGCGAACTGGATTCAGTCCGGTATTTTGATCTGTCGGGCTGACAGAGATTGAATGGGCTGCCATGGCTTGCTGAATTACCAGTTCTCGGTTCTCAGTTACTAGTTCTCAGTTTTCACACTTAGATAAGGACCGATGGCGAGAGCATCCATGCGCGTCCGCTTAAAGCAATCGATGGCTTCCTCAGGCTCGCACACAATCGGTTCATTTTCGTTGAAGCTGGTATTCAAGACCACGGGAACCCCGGTTTTGCGCTCAAAGGCACGAATCAACTCGTAGTAGAGTAGATTCTGCTCGCGGCTGACGCTCTGCAAACGGCCGGTATCGTCAATGTGATTGACAGCGGAAAGCTGCGCGCGTTTTTCTGGACGAATTTTGTACACGTGCAGCATGAACGGCGATGGGTGATCGTGGTCGAAGTATTCGCGCTGGCGTTCCTCAAGAATCGAGGGCGCAAATGGACGAAACCACTCGCGCTGCTTGATGCGCGCATTCAGAATATCTTTCATTCCGGGCAAACCAGGATGAGCCAGTATAGAGCGGTTCCCTAATGCACGCGGACCCCATTCCATGCGCCCCTGAAACCAGCCGACAACGTTGCCGGCTGCGATCTGCTGGGCCGCGGCGTCCAGCAGTGGCTCGCGCTCCAGCTTACGGTAGTGCAGCTTTGCTTTCTTCAGATCCGATTCGATGCGCGCGTCGGAAAACTCGGGACCAAGATATGAGTTCTTCATCACAAAACGGCGCGGTTGATTAAGAACAGCGTGGTAAGTGTGGAGCGCTGCGCCGATAGCCAATCCTTCATCGCCCGCGGCGGGCTGTATCCATGTGCGTCGAAATGGGGTGCGCGTGAAAAGCTTTCCATTGGCAACGCTGTTGAGCGCGCATCCGCCCGCCATAGCGAGATCCGGCGACGGCACACGCTGGTGGAGTTGGTTGAGGAGATGGAAGAACACATCTTCGAAGCGACGCTGCATGGCGTAGGCCAGGTCCATCTCGCGCTGAGTAATCTCGGTGCGCGGCTCACGCGGGTCGCCAAAGGCTTTCACCATCCGATGGGAAAAGTGCCGCGCCAGACGCACCGTGCCGTCCGGCAAAACCTGCATTCCCTGATTGCTGCCCAGGGGCTTGAAGAAACTGAGGTCAAGGTCAAAGCTGCCGTTTCTCAAGCCAATAACTTCGCCCAGTTGGTCGCAGAACGTGTCTTTGCCATAGGGCGCCAGTCCCATTACTTTGCCTTCATCCCCGTACTGCTGGTAGCCGATGAACTCGCAAATCATGGTGTAGAAATTGCCCAGCGAGTCGGGCAGAAAAACGCGATCGAGCACCTCGATCTGATTGCCTTCGCACCGGGCCATCATGGTGGAAACGAAGTCTCCGGAACCGTCGTAGCTAAAGCCTGCGGCTTTGTCCCAGGGCGAGCAGTAGTAAGCGCTGGCAATGTGGGCGATGTGATGTTCGAGGTGATGCTCTTGGAAGCGAAGCGATTTGGGATCGACATCGAGCGCCTTGGCCAGCAGCGAACGCACATCTCGCAGAGGTTGCTTCCGCTGGCGCAGGCGGATGAAATTCAGAATTTTGGCGGGATTGGCGAGGGCGTATTGAGCTTTCTTGGCCAGGTTCGCATCGCTGTCCTGACCTACAGCCACGTGATCAACATCTGTAATCCTCGCACCGGCGAAGTCCAGGCAAGCCTTGATGGCAAGCGAGGGAAAGCCGGCGTAGTGCTTGATGCGGTTTAGGCGCTCTTCGGCGATTGCGAATACGACCTCGCCGTCCTGCAGGAGTGCAGCCGAGGCGTCCGCATGAAACATGTTCAGTCCCAGGATCAGCATCGGTTGAAGCGACCTGCTTGCTTCGAGGTGAAGCCGCATCGCACGAGCGCGAGTGGCAAGAAGTTCTTGCTGGCGAATGCTGCGATCCGCGGGACTTGTTTCATGCGATCGCCACCCGTGGAACGTTCTCCCACTCTGCGCCCGGTTGCTTCGCACGACCGTCGAGGAAAGTCTGCATCCACAGCTCGAGGGTGAGAAATTGCCAGATTTGCATGGACCAGTCGTGCTTTCCCCTGCGATGCTCATTGACATATGCGCACACGGCTTCGTGACGGAACAGGCCGCGCTGGCGAACCCGCGATTCGGAAAGCAAGTCATCCACCATTTCTTTTAAGTCGTGTGCCAGCCAGTAATCGACCGGGGCGGCAAAACCAGCCTTCGGCTGCTCCAATACTTCCTTGGGCAGGATTTCTCGCATGGCCTCCCGAAAGATGTGCTTCGTGGTGGGTCGGAGGAATCCTTTGAGTTTCAGGCTGGGTGGCACATTCCAGGCAACAAATTCGGCGAGTTCCCGATCGAGAAAAGGCACGCGAACCTCGACCGACGAAGCCATACCCATTTTGTCGTTGTAGTTCAGATTCAGGCTGGGCATAAAAATCTTGGTATCAAGATAGAGCATTTGGTTGAGGAAGTCTGCGTCCGGCACCTGCTCAAAACTCGCCCAATGGCGGACGGAAGGATCGGAGGCACTGACCTCATCCCACAAGGCTGGCGTGTAGAGGGCTGCTTTCTGCTGGGCATCGAGGTAAATGCAGTTCGCTACGAAGCGCTCGGCGGGCGGCATTGAGGCACTACGGGCCATCTTTTTGGCCAGCCGCACGCGTCCCTTGGCACGGGTACCGCGCAGGTTGGGCAGGCTTGTCAGCGAGACGTCGATCCATCGACGCCATGGAGAAGGTAGTCTCTGATACGCCTGCGCCCAATAATGAGCGGAATGCTTGCGGTACCCGGCAAACAGTTCATCACCCCCAACGCCGGAGAGCAAAACCGCGGTTTGCTTGCGCGCCTCGCGACAGACTAGATACGCCGCGATAATGGCCGGATCAGCCACGGGATCGTCCATGTGCCAGATAAGCCGGGGCAACAGATCGGCGACATGAGGCTCAACCATGATTTGTTGGTTCTCGAAACCGAGGCGGCGGGCCAGGCGGGCAGGAACATCGGGATTGTCGAGCGCGTTTTCGCCAACGCGGTGCTTCGGCGGATATGTGATGGTGTACGTCCGAAGCGGCTGCCGGGCGGCACTCGCGAGCATCGCCACGATGCTCGATGAATCCAGCCCCGCGCTGAGAAATGCCCCGATGGGAACGTCGCCGACCATCTGGGTTTCGACTGAACGGCGGAAGCGTTCACGAATTTCTTCAGCCAGGTCTTGTTCCGGACGAGGATAGGTGGCATCGGCGTGAGGAAAGGTCAGATCCCAATATTTTGTGATGCGGAACTGGCCGTCGCGCAGAGTCGCATAGTGACCGGCCGGAAGTTTATGGATACTGCGAAACATCGTCTTGGGTTCGGGAACCCACAGGAAGGTTAGATATTGGTGCAGGGATTCTGGGTCGAGTTCGGCCTCGATTCCCGGCACTTCGAGCAAAGCCTTGATTTCGGAGGCGAACACAAAGCGGCGTTCGAAGTGTGCATAGTAAAAGGGCTTCACCCCGAAGTGGTCGCGTGCCAGAAATAACTCCGGCGTAGCTGAGCGAAGATCGCAAATGGCAAATGCGAACATGCCATTCAATCGCTTTACGCACTCCGAGCCTTCCTCCTCGTAGAGACGCAACACAACTTCGGTGTCGGTACCAGAAACAAATCGATGGCCCTCGCTTTGCAGTTCACGCCGCAATTCCCCGAAATTGTAGACCTCGCCGTTGTAGGTGATCCACAGGGTGCGGTCCCCGTTGCACATCGGCATGTGTCCGCTGGGGGAGAGATCGATGATCGACAAGCGACGGGAACCCAATCCAACATAGCTGCCGTCAGGAAATCGCTGCTCCCACAAACCAACATCGTCGGGTCCGCGATGGGCCTGCACTGACGTCATCCGCGCCAGAGTTTCCCGATCTCCACAATTGACCAACCCGCTTATGCCGCACATCTGGAAGTCAGTCCTTGCTGGTGCGCAACTCGTAAATCTTGGCCTTGGTATGGAAGAGCTGAACACCTTGAAATCCGCAGTAAATCAGCCCCGGCACACCATCCAGGAATCCCATGCGGAAAAAATACTTGTACAGAAAGAAGGCAAGGGGCGAGCCTGGCAGATGCAGAAACTTTTCTTTCAGCCAGCGGCGCCGTTGTGCCTGCGTACCCACTAGCGAAGGCGGTAAGTCGTCATAACTGCTTTCGCCCCGCGACCACACGTGCGCTTCCCAGGTCGAGTATCCATCGTGTTTGCGTATGTAGCGCGAGAGAGTGTCCACGTTGCGATGGACAAGCGAGTTTTGCAACTTCGCAGTTCGTCCTTCGACCACGACATGCTCATGTACCTCCATGTCGCACATGGAAGCATCCTGATCCTTGAGGCGGCACTCAAAGCGGCCTTTGCCGCGTCGAAAAAGCGAGAGCTTATAGAAGCTGGCATTGCTGTGGCGAAGCATCCGTCCCAAGAAATGCATGCGTAGAGCGATGTAGTAGCCATCGCAGAGCGGATTACGGAGGGCCTGACGGATTTCTTCCGCCAATTCCGAGGTCAGGACTTCGTCGGCATCCAGGAGAAGGACCCAGTCATATGCCAAGGGAAGCGTATTCATGGCCCACTGACGTTTCTTGGGCCAACCGCACTGGTAGTGGAACTGCACGACTTTCGCGTCAAAGGAGCGGGCGATATCCGCGGTTTCGTCGGTGCTATCGGAATCGATGACGTAGATTTCACCGGCTCCCCGCAGAGACTCCAGGCAGCGAGACAAGTTGCGCTCCTCGTTGCGGACGGGAATGATGACGCTCACCGGCAGGGATACAGCAGGTGCGGCGGCCCGCCGAAGTCTCGGTTCCTCGAGTGTGTGCATGGGGTGTCAAATCACCAGGCAATAGACTACCGCCGAAACTGCCCGGCCCATATGACTGAGGAGATGACCGAGTAATAATCATTTCGAGGCTACTTCACGTGGCCGAGCTACTTGAAAGCCTCCACGTAAAGTGAGCGTGGCAGTTCCGCAACGTCGTTGGGGTCAAAGGAAGGGACCTTCTCCCCGTACAGCCGGCTGAGACCCTCCGCGGATTCCTGCACTTGGCCGAATCCCGTCTTGCTCAATACCTCTTCCAAATATCCGAAATCAAACGCCGTGCGGTGTTGCCCATCGCAGAACACAAAATTCGAGAAGCGCCCTCCCACCGAATCGAAGTGGCGAGGGAAGGAGTCGCAGAACCAATCGCGCCGATTCTCCTGGTACGCAAGGACGGCGCTGCGCAAACTCGGAACAATCAACCGCAGTCCGGCCCTGGGCTTCAGCACGCGGGCGCACTCTCGAAGAAGCTCTTCTAGTTCGTCCGGGTAGAGATGTTCAATCATGTGGGTCGAATAGATCGACTCCACGGACTGATTGGCGAACGGGAGTCCGCAGCGCACATCCAGCCACATGTCGATTTGCCGCAGTGGATTGGCATCGATGTTGACGAAGCCGGGCAAATATTTCGGGCCGCAACCGAGATGCAGGTGGAGTGGACGCCCGGCAACCGGCCAGACCGCGTAACGACATTTCCGAACCCAGTAGTTGGGCAGGGCCGCTTTTGAGATCGCAAGAAAACAAACATCCTTGTAGCGCTGATGAAGCAAACGAAATCCCCCGGAAATTGGGGCAATTATAGATCAAGGTTTGCGGACCATTCTCTCTTGTTGCTTCTCCGCATCAGCATTGGCAACCCCAAGCTGGTTATGAGGAAACCCTAACGTGTTTTTGCCGGTTAGGCCGCGCGAGGATATCCAGGGTGCGAACGTTTGAGGCTGTGAGCAAGCGAGATGATCTGATCGACGTGATCACTCCAGGAGAACTCACGCGACCGTTTTGACCCGCACCCCACAAGCTGTTTTCTCAGCACCGAGGATTGTTCTACCTGCACCACACGGTCAGCCAGAAGTTGGGGAGAGAAGCGCGGGAAATACACAGCCGCGTTCCGACAAATTTCGCGGTGTACGGGCAGATCGGAAGCCACGACGGGCAACCCGCAAGCCATGGCTTCGACCAGGGGATGCGCGAAGGTCTCGGCATAGGCGGGAGTGACGTAAATATCGCAGGCGCGGATGACGTGTTGCAGGAGATGATATGGAACCGCACCGAGTTCGACGACTTGATTAGAAATCCCAAGATGCTGGACAAGGGCAGCCGCGGCCTCGGCGCGATAGGCGCCAGAATTCTCCTCAGAGGATAGTTTGCAGGTGAGGAGGAGCTCAACGTTCCTCCCACCTAAGCGTTTCTGAATAAAGGGTAGGGCTCGCAGCAGGGTTTCGAAATTCCGGTAATAGTTGTAGTGGCTCACGAAGATGAGGCGCAGGGCGTCTTTGCCAGAATCGATCTTGTTCTGAATCGCGGAAGGCAACGGGGTATGGTCCCTGAAGAATATTTCCGGATCGAAGCCATGGTAGATGCTGACGACTTTACCTCCAGTCCATACCCGCAGTGTATCGGCAAAAGCCTTGCTGGGAGCCACCGTACAGTCGGCCCACCGAACGGAGCGCCGAGCGAAGAAGCCTCGAGCCAGAGTGTCCAACCAGATGCAGTACGCCCTGCGCGCACGAAGATCGCGATAGAAGTCGGGAGAAGTATAGAGAGAGTTCCCCGAAAGAAGGATCTGCGGCACGGGCGCTCTCCAGAGTGCGAAATTGCCGGTCGAGAGCAATACATCCGCACCGCTCTTCCGGATCATGCGGGGCAGGAAGGTTTGTTCCCAACAGAAGCGTCCTGCCGCGTCAGCCGGAACCTCTATTTCAACGAATGAAATGTTGGGCGGATTGCCCAGCTCTTTCCTCAACTGCGGAGTGAGCGCCAGGGTGGCTCGCATCTCCAGACGCCCGGAGAGTTGCGGAACGACGTTACGCACATAGGTCAACCCGCTCCCAGCGCTAGCGGCGAGGCAGTTGAGGAAGAGATGCATTATCGACCGAGTGTGGCGGCGCCAAAACTGTGAGTCCATGCGCGCGGAGCACTCTGTGCGGCGGGTGCGGCCGATGGCGCAGGAAGAACATCCACCATAATGAATGCCAGAGTCCAGAAGAAAACGCACAGGTAGTAGCCCGGGGCGAAAAGCCAGTCCTCAAAGGCCGCGTGGACCAAACCTGCGGCCAAGACCCCGGCCAACGGAATTCCGGGGGAGAGAACATTTCCGGTCCGTCGCATCTGCACCAGGGCGCGGCTGACATTCAGAGCAATCAAAATGACTAACCCGAAAAACGGAATGTCTCCCACAAATCCGACCCATTCCGTAATCGCCAGATAGCTGTTGCCATGCTCTCGGGTTGCCTCACGGAGCGATTCGAAGCTTCCAGGTTGCCGCACAACTTCGCTGCTCGTCGGACTGGTGCCGAACCCGCTCCCCAACCATGGGTGCTCTTGAATGGCCAAAACCGTCCCATCCCAAATGGATCGGCGGGACGCGAGAATTCCGTCCTCGCGCCGCCCTTTGTATACGAAGACAGACGTGAGTGACTCCGATGGTTGCTGGTGTAGAGGAACCACCGTCGCCACGAATGCGGCTAACGCCAGAGCAACGCCCAACCCCCTGAGCAACAGCCCATATCGGCGCAGCGCGACACATAACAAAATGCAGGAAACCACGGCCGCAGCGATACCGGCGCGGGCATAGCTACTAAAGAGCAACAGAAGCGTGAGTGCGAAAGCGAATGTGCGCCGCCAGCGGGTGGTTGGCCGTTCGCTCACCAGGATTCCCCACAGCAGGATTGGCGCTGCGGCCACTCCCATCACGGCACCCAAGGAGTTCGGGTTGCCGAAAATCCCGGAGCGAAAGATGAAATAGGAAACTGCCGTAATGTATACGAGCAGCTCGCAACCCAGTAGTAATTTCGGAAAGAAACTCGCCTCCCTTCCGATCACAGCCAGCCGGGCTCCGGACGAGCCGTAGAGGAATAGAAGCAGTAGGCTCATCGCCTTGAGAAAGGCCAGGCTCGGATAGGCCGACACGGCAGCGGATACCAGCGCTGCCACCACGCAAAAGAGCGCCATCAGATGGAATGTGGCGAAGTAGTACCGCTGATCTCTGGTGTAAACAACCAGACCAGCAAGCGCGCCCACGGCCAGAACAAGCCATCGCCCGGAAGTCCACGCCACACTCAGGGGCAGCACCATGCCGGCCCACAGGAAAACCGCGAGCAGGAGGAAAAAAAATCGTGCCCGGTAGTTCCAAATCGCCGCTAGCAGGATCTGTAGAAACAGCAGTGTCGCAAGCTCACCGGAACTACTGAAGTATGCTGGACGGAAAACCGCGGAGTACGCGCCAAACAGGCAACATATAGCGATCATGACCGGCGGAAAGAACCTGGACAAGCGGTCAATCATGCCGCGCGTCTCCGGTGCGGTAGCACGGCATTGGCCATGCCGGCGGCCCACGCTTCAGGCGAATATCGTTTGATGCGTTCCCTGCTGCGCTGGCCCATAAGCGATCGGAGTTCAGCGTCACGGGCAAGTTCGTCCATGGCGGAAGCGAGTTGGCCGACGTTACCGGCAGGAACCACGCGACCATTCCACCCGCTCTCGACCAAGTCGGCAACGCAGCCTGCTGCATCGGAGGCAATGATGGGCAAACCGCAGGCCATGGCCTCATTCACGACCAGGCCCCAGGGATCAGTTTGGGTGGGGAAGACCAACACATCTGCGAGCGCATAGTACGTAGGCAAGTTTTCGCGCTGTGCGAAGCCTGCAAGATGAATGGATCCGGGACTAATGGCTGCGGCACGCTGAAGAAGTGCAGACCGCACGGCGCCGTCTCCGACGAACACCAGACTCATTTCCTTTCTGACCTCTGGCGCCAGTGCTTCATAGGCGTCGAGAAGATCAAAAGTGCCTTTTTCTGGCACCAGGCGGCCAGCAAAGAGAAAAAAGCGAGCGGGTAAACCCAGAGCCTGGCGATGCCGTGCTGCGTCCCTGCGAATCATTTCGGCTCGTTGCGCAAAGAACCGCGCGTCAACCGCGTTCGGTGCGGTAAAAATCATTTCCTCCGGCACGCCGTAGTTCCTCAAATACCCGACTGAGGATTTTCCAGGAACCACAAATGCATCGCAGCGGCGCAGAAATCTCATTTTCAGAAATTCTATCAAGGCATGGCCGCCGCGGAAGTCTCTAGTCGTGCTCTCCGCCCACAGACCAAATGGCACGCGATTTCGCCGCGCCCAAGACATAGATTGCCATGAGGCGACGTAGTTGTAGCCACCGCAGACGATGAAATCTGGCGCCGCCCGCCGCAACGCCGATTTCGCTCCCCAGTTCAGCAAAAGACTGTATCTACCGGCTCTTCGCCTCCAGGAAGGAAGCACCTGGTAGGAAAAACGAATCTCATCTTTGTAAACCAGCCATTGGCGCTGGGTGGTATCGTTTTCCGCGAGGAAGATCACGTGCAAGTCGATCCCGTCGTGCTGGGCGAGAGCGTTGAAGACAGGAATTCGGTAGGGTGCGATGATCTCCGTGATGATCACAACTCGGCGGCTCATGCCAGACACTCTCGATAGAGGAGCACGAGTTGAGTAGCCTGATGCGCCGACGTAAGGCTTTGGAGGACGGTGCGGCGAGCTGCCTCGCCGATCTGCCGTCGAAGCTGCAGGTTTTGCAAAAGCGCAGAGAGCGCCGCGATTAATTCCTGCAGGTTGCCTGGATCGATCAGCCAGCCATTGCTTCCGTGCCGGATAATTTCATCAATCCCCTGGCCTCGGCACGCGATCACGGGTTTTTCGGTGGACATTGCCTCCAGATAAACACAACCCAGACCTTCATACCGGCTGGGCAAAGCGAAAAGTACACAGCGGCGCATTGCCTCAGCAACCTGTTTTCGACTTTGACGGCCGAGGAAGCGGACCTTGCCCGCAATATTGCATTCGCTAGACAATCTGCTCAGACGGTGACGTTCGGGACCGTCGCCAATAATCTCACATGAGATATGCGGATAACGTGGAAGGACGGACGCAAGCGCCTGTAGGAGCAACTCGTGGCCTTTGATCGGAATCAGATTGCCGACGCTGAGGATGGTGTTGGGCGGGGCTTCGGCCGATGCCGGAGAAAACGCCTGCGCATCTACGCTGTTGTAAATGACTTTCGTATTTACCGGGACCGCGGTGCCATCGGCCACTCTTTCGGAAACCTTGCCGCTGATACAAATCACTCGCGATGCCGAACGATAGACAAATTGCGCGACGCGCTTGCACCATGGGCCAGCGCATCCGCGAACCTGGTTGTCAAAGAATGCGTCCAGACCGTGGACGGTAACGACACAAGGGATCTTCAGTTCCCGGCTCAACAGCACCGCAGCATGCCCGCACGGCAGAGCGGCGTGTGCGTGGATCAGATCGATCGGCTGCGACCGGTGCAATCTGCAAACCTTTGAGATCAGACTTGCATAAAGAAATGCCCCGGCAGAAGCAAGGCCGATTCCACCCGGTATGGAGGGGTAGCGGACCCAAGTTGCGATGGGCGCAACAGCGTCGGATCCCGCACTGCTGCCATGGAATGGCTGCACAGCCACGACGCAGGAGCTGACTCCGAAATCCTCTAGTTCCCGCAACGGCTCCGCGATAAAGCAACCGGCAGCATCGTCGGAGGCCGTGGGATAAAAAGGAGTGAGAGTCAGGACTCGCATGCGGGTTGATGTATTTCTCTCCGGAACCGGCTGTCTGCCATCCAGTCCAAGGAACCACATTGTCCTCGCCCGCGCAATTGCGAGCTAGGTTCGCCTGTCAATAACGGGTCTGCTGCTAAACTTCTGGCAAGATGGGGATATCCTTGAAAACGCTTGCCAGGCAACTTCTCCCTTACGGAATCTGTGAATATTCCTTTCGGCGCCATGAATATATGCGGATGGGCCTTGGGTCGTCCCGGGCAAGTTGGCTAGCGCTGTCTCCACGGCAATACCAATGCGTGTGCGAAGCACGACTCAACCTCCTCCCCAGGGAAATCACCTCGTCCCTGCGAACCTGTGTTGACGCTGGAGCGAATGTGGGGGACTGGACAGAGGCGCTGCTGAGCGTGCTTAGGCCGGAGCACATCATCGCTGTGGAGTGCGAACCCCGACTAGTTGGCCCGCTGAGAATTCGATTGAGCTCTTTTCCGTGCGTCGAGGTTGTCGATTCTGCGCTTGCGGAAAGCGATGGGATGGCGACATTTCATCAGCTGAGACATGCGGCAGGCTCCTCCCTCCTCAAGCCGCGGACTGACATTGTAACGGAGTTTGCAGCCAATTCCTGGGACGTCATTGGAGAAGTGAGCGTCAAGAAGATCAGCTACGATCAACTGGTCGCGAACGAAGCGGAAGTATCGATACTCAAGATCGACATTCAGGGCGCGGAGATGAGGGTGCTAAACAATTCCAGAGAAGGCCTGGAACGAACCAAGTCAGTCATCCTTGAAGTGCTGTTTACATCCCACTATGAGAACGATTCAGGATTCCCGGAGATGCACCAACTCATGGCGCAGAAAGGCTTCGGACTCTATCGGCTTTCGTCTCCGTATCATCGTGGTGGGAGAGCGCTGTTTGCGGACGCGGTTTACGTCCGCGAAGGCATCTTGCGGCAACTGACGCCGGCAAGCGGGTAGCTTACGAGTTGCCAGGCGCCCGTCGAACATCCTCCGCCCGGTGCGCCCGACCGTGGACCATCCGCGATGCGCGCCTGCAGCGCTGGCTGGCATACGCGCTGGCCTAGTTTTTTGAAAAAAAACAGATAGAGAAGGCATTGCAGGAACGCAACACTCGTTGATGGAACCCTAACTGTTCGAGAAGGTCCACACACGTGGCCGTATCGCATTGTTCGTGATGAAACTCGAAAACCGCGTTCTTAACCCTCCGTAGAAGATCCCCATAATTCTCGATAAACGACAGCTCCGCCCCTTCCACATCGCACTTTAGCAAATCGATCTTCGATCTGTTTTCCATGATTTGATACAGATCAACGAAGTTAACTCTCACTCCGTCATGCTGCCCGGTGTCCATGATCGTATTTTTGACGTGAAGCGCGGATTCATGGATAACACCATTTCCTTCGCGCTCTCCTACAAGACCATGAATGACACGAAGGTCCAGGAGAGAAAGGCTCTGCAGCCTGAGACGGTCTTGCAACTCTCGAAAAGTAGTGGGACTTCCTTCCACCAAGGTCATGTCGGATGCAAGTGTTTCCAGCGAGCTTTGCCGCATCAGATCCACGACTCGGAGGGTAAAATAGCCCACGTTGGCCCCAAGGTCGAGTACGGTAAACGGATGCTCGGGGGAGCGCGATTGCAAGGCGGTCTGTATCGGCAGGTCGTATTCGCGATTCACAAAAATATCGTTGTATGTCCACCATTCGCCTTTGCTCGCGACCTTGAGTGTTACTCCCGACTGGAGGGTATATTCCAAGTGCAGAATCCGAAACAGATGCCGGTAAAGAAGGTCACTCTTAATTCGCCAATATGCCTCGCGAAGCCTTCCCTGGATCGATTGAGGGAACAGTTCCACGACGTCCGAAAGAATCTTTTTAATCATTGATTAATCACGTGATAGAAGAGCGCGATAATGCTACGAAACCTGCCTTTTTGCGGCGATGTTCGCCAATAACATGGCCCATTGATCAGCGATGACCTTCCAGTCGAACATTTGTTGGCAGCGCTGATGCGCAGCTCGGCCGAGTTGACCACGACGGCTGGGTTGCGCCAGCAAAGTGGAGAGCGTCGCCGCGAGGTTTTCGATGTCTTCGGGATCGACCAGATGCCCCGCGTTTCCCAATACTTCGGGGATACCGCCGCGATTCGCGCCCACCACGGGCGTCGCACAAGCCATGGCCTCCGCGTTTACCAGCCCGAACGGCTCTTGGAACAAGGAAGGGCTGGTGCAGATGGTCGCTCTCTGGAACCAGGAAGGTAAATCCCGGTCGTGATGAATGTAACCCGTAAATTGAATCTTCCCCTTGCAACTTTGCACGACAGAATTCGCCAGATCACGTACCTGGCGGACATAAGGTGTTTCCTGATGGGTTCCGAAACCGGTAGTCCCTGCGATTACCAGGGTAGCGTCAGGGTGAGCTTGGAGAATCTGGGCATACGCTTGTATGAGCTGAAGGACGCCCTTCTCGGCATCGAGGCGTCCCACAAAAAAGATGGTCTTGGGCTCACGAATCTCCTCTCGGGGAAAGAACAACTCTCGGTTGACTCCATTGAATACGACTTCGGTTTTAGCGGCCAGGGCTGAAGACTTCAGCGCAAAGCAATCACGAAGAAAGCTGCTGCAAGCCACTACCTGATCAACGCGCGATGCCAAGCCTTCCAGCATGCCTGGGGTCCAATGGCCCAGGTGATCGTTCTGCAGGTGAAGCAGAATCGGTCCCTCATAGCCCATTCGGCGCAGAGAAGCTACCCATTGAGGCCGGTTGTGGATGTGCAAGAGATCAAACTCTCGAAGCCGCCGCATCAGCGCCCGCAACCAGATGTGCTCCTCGTAGCGTCGCGCTACAGGGATTCGACCTACGAACTTGCAGGCGCGCCATACGCCGCTGCTTTGGTGCGAAAGTGGATAGACGTCTTCGCTGCGGGTAGGAAAGCCGAAAACTGTGACATCGATTTCTTTGGTGAGCCGGCTATAGACTTCGTAAGTCCAGCGAGCCAAAGCACCGCCATAGTAGGCGCTGAACTTCTCCCGGCTCGACAGCAGAACTGCCACCGATAGCCTTTGTCTTCGCCCGAAAGTGGCGGTATCCATCTGCAGATTAATATCGCAAATGGATTGCTTCTCGCTTTGCAGCGATGCGTCGGCTTGCCATGGCATGGACGAGGTTTTCACCGGTTACCGACCCCCATTCAAGACAGACCAATCTCGGCGCCAGGTGCGCTGATTCGATTCCAAAGAGTAAGACTCAAGGCGTACGCGCCAAGGTATACCAAGGCTCCCAGGGTGATTAGTGCCAAGACATGAACCGGAAACAGTATCCGCATGGTTACAAGACTGACCGCCATGAGACAGGTGGCTGGAACCGACGTTGCCACCGCAGCAAGCAAAGGCGGTCTGGTCAAATCTCTGACGAAATAGTAGTTCATGAGCGCCACAACGCCCTGACTGGAGGCCGTTGTGAACGCAGCCGCGATGGCTCCGTACTTGGGAATAAAAAACAGATTCAGCACCACATTCGCCGAGGCTCCGGCGAGAACCGCGACAAGATATTTCTTTTCCCGGCCATTGGGTATGAGTTGCGCTCCGCAATAACTCGCTGCTGGCCCGGTGATGATGGTCAGCATCAGCCAGCGGAACAGAACTCCCGACCCAGAATACTGGCTTCCGAAGACAAACTGGGTGAGAGGAACCGCCAAGATAAAGCCACCCACAGCGATAGGCAGGGCCAGCCCGACGGTGGCATTGCCGAACCAGCGCAGATATCTTTTCTCAGCATTGTAATTCTCTGCATCGAGATTCTGGCCCGCGGTTCCCGAGAGCAAGGGAAGAAACACTTGACCCAGGATCGGGAGGAAAGACATTGCCATTGTCATCAGACCATAACTGGCCACATAAGTTCCCAGTTCTGCGTCCGCTCGAAAGTACTTGAGCATCACGACGTCAATCTGGTCATAAATCATTGACATGAGGCTGGCGAATCCCATCACCAGGCAGATGGGCAGGAAAAGGCGCCAGGTTTGCGGTGAGATTTCCGGCAGAGGAATGTGATATTGACGGCGTGCGGGCAGCCAGATGAGCAGCGTGCTCAGACCCAGGGAGAGCAAGGTTGCCGATGGAATAATCCAGGCGTCGCCGGAACCGCGAACCAGCGCGAGGATCAGGCCAGCATAGGCAAGTTGTGCCAGCGCGCCCTGCGCCGCGACCATGGACATCCGCGAGCGAGCCGCGAAAATCCATAGCGTGTCCAGACTGCCCACCAGGAATGCCAGTCCGGAAAGCATTATCAAAAGACGTGTCTGGCCGTCCCGCGGCGCAAAGGACCAGGTAAAGATCGCGAGCAGGACATAAGCCCCAGTTGCAAACACAACCCGCGCCCCAAGAACGTGCTTAACCAGGAATGGAACCCTTTCGCTGTTCCTGGCTGCTTCTCGCAGCGCAAACGTGGAGAATCCTGGAGAAGCCAGCAGGCCAAAAAAGCCAGCGACTGCAGCGGCGAACCCCAATTGTCCGTACACCGCAGGTCCGAGAGCGCGAACTACTCGCGGGAACACGATCAGCGGAATTGCCTTGTTCAGCAAGTCAAGTAAGACCAAGGCAGCGGAGTTGTTGACGATGCGAGCCAGCCCCACTGTCGGTGGATAAGACTGCTCCCGCGCAAATTGAGTGGTTGCATTCATAATGCAGTCTCTCCGAAACCGTGGGAGCGGCTTCCGCGGTACCAGGCAACGAACTTCCTCAGACCGTCTTCCATGCGCGTTTGCGGGCGATATCCCAGCAGCTTAAAGGATTTATCGATATTGGCCCAGGTAAGGGGCACATCTCCCGGCTGGAGGGGCTTGGAGTCGCGGATCGCGACGTGGCCGGTGGCAGCCTCCAAATACTCGATCAGTTCTGCCAGTTTCACGGGATGCGAATTTCCCAGATTGAAAACATCGAAAGGTACTCCTGCCAAAGGGAAGCGATATTCCAGCGAAGAAAGAACCCCAGCCACGATGTCATCGACGTAGGTGTAGTCGCGCCCCATGGAGCCGTCCCCGTAGACGGGGATCGGTCTTCCCGCCTCCATCAACGCCGTGAATTTATGGATGGCCAGATCAGGCCGCTGTCGCGGGCCGTAGACGGTGAAGAAGCGCAGGCAAAGAGTATGAATTCCGTAAAGACTGGCGTAGGTATAACCCATCAACTCAGCGGCCAGCTTCGTGGCGGCATAAGGCGAGATAGGATGCAATACCGGATCGTCCTCTGAGAAGGGAACTCGATTGGTGGCCCCATACACTGAACTCGATGATCCGAAGATCACACGATTGACGTGCAGCTCGCGAGCCAGTTCCAGAAGGTTGACCGTCCCCGCGACATTCACCCTCTCGTACAGGCTCGGCTGTTCGATGGAAGGACGGACTCCGGCGCGGGCCGCCAAGTGGACAATGATGTCGGGCCGCGCATTGCGTACGGCCTCGCGAAGAGGGTCAAACTCGCAAATATCAAGTTCGAAGAACTCGAACTCACCTACCCGGCGGACCTGCGCTAGATTGTCCTTTTTTCGACTTGGTTCGTAAAAGTTGTCCAGGTTGTCAATGATCGAAAGCTGATAGCCATGCGTGAGCAGAGCCTCCGCCAGATGCGAGCCAATGAATCCGGCGCCACCGGTCAGCAGAACACGCGGCAAGTTCATGCGTGCACGCCCCCGGAGTGGCTCATGCTTCTGCTCAATACCAGCCAACGAAAGAGCAAAGGGCTTCGATCGGCGCCGGCCTGATGCTGTTGATAAACGTCCTCAACTCGACTAGGCACGATCACATGCCGAAGCCGGCTCGAGACATTCGTAATCGCGTCCTCCATTTGACGGCGCAGGCTGGTGCGAAACCAGGTATCGAGTGGTGGCGTGAAGCCCTGCTTCTTGCGCCAGCGCACCTCCGGCGAAACCCAAGCTGGCAAGCACCTGCGTAGCAGAGCTTTGCCTTGGCCTTGGGCGAAGTGATACTCGAGCGGCAGGGAGGCGGAGAATCCAAAGAGGCCTCGATCCAGGAAAGGAGTTCGACATTCGACGGCACTGAACATGCTGGCGCGGTCCACCTTCACCAAAATCTGCTCCGGCAAATATCCGTTGGCCATGTCTTCCATTGCCGAGTGCGGATAGCTCAAACGCGCGTGTTGCACCGCTGCATCTTTCAGTTCCTGCAATCCTGCGAGAGCGCACTCTTGATATTCCGGCTGAAAGCAGGAAAGGGTCGAAGCTCGTTCCGGCTCGGGATAGAGAAGCTGCCAATCATTCTTATGTAGAAAATTCAGCAGACCAATGCCGCGCCATCGACTATCCCAGCCGCGAAGCAGCAAGTCAGCGGCGAGATGAACCCCCGGAAAGCGGCGGACAGGATGCCAACGAGAGTGCGAAAAGAATTGCCGGTACCCGCCAAAACATTCGTCTCCGCCATCTCCCGACAACATGACATTGCAGTGCTGACGCGCGGCCCGGCAAACCGCGAAGGTAGGAAACATGGAAGGATCTGCAAAGGGCTCATCGTAGTGATCAACCAGAGCGTCAAAAATGTCGAGCAGTTCCGCTGTGGAGAACCGGACTTCATGATGATCAGAACCGATGTGTTCCGCGACCTGTTTGGCGTAGGGCGCTTCGTTGAGTTCTTCGTCATCGAAGGACGCGCAAAAAGTGGTAAAGGAAGCGTTGGGTAGCAGTTCCCGGATTGTGCTGGCCACGAGAGTCGAATCGATGCCGCCCGACAGAAATGCACCGACTGGCACGTCGCTGCGTAGCCGCAGCCGGACGGCCTCACGGAAGCGATGCCGTAGTGCCTCGATCGCTTCCTCTTTGCTGAAGGGCCGGGGGCCATTCGAATTCACAAACTCAGGTTGCCAATATCGGAATGTACGCGTGTCCGATCCGGGCCCTAAGACGATTGCCTCACCAGCCCGAAGCTTGGACACTCCCTGGAGATGAGTTCGTGGTGCGGGAATGTAACCCAGCGCCAGGAACTGAGCTACAGCCGCTACATCCAGGCTACGATCCACGTTCTCCAGGGGCAGAAGAGCCTTCAGTTCCGAGGCGAAGGCCAGACCTTTCCCGCCCTGAATGGGCACCCAATAGAGCGGCTTCTCTCCAAAACGGTCGCGGGCTAGAAAAAGCTGCTCTTTTCGAGTGTCGACGATGGCGAACGCATACATGCCCTCCAAATCGTCGAGCAGCGAGGTGCCCTTCTCCTCGAACAGATGCACCAGGACCTCGGTATCGCTGTGAGTAGAAAAGCGGTGGCCTTGCGCGACCAATTTCTCGCGCAACTCAAGATAGTTGTAAATCTCGCCGTTACAAACGACCCAGACTGTACCGTCTTCGTTGGTTATGGGCTGAGCACCACCCTCGATGTCGATAATCGCCAGTCTCAAGTGACCCAGCAGGCAGCGTCCATGCATGAGCGTCAGGCACTGCTGGCCATCGGGGCCTCGGTGCTGAAGGCGCAACTGCGCTTGTTCTGCCCAATCCCTGGCAGAATCTCCCAATGGACGAACTGGATCAAGCATGCCAAATATTCCGCACATATTTAAGAGTTCTGACGTTCAGCGACTACGTCTCGAAAAACTTTGATCCATTGCTTTGCAATCTGATCCCAATCAAATTTCTGTGAATGTCGGGCTGCAGCCGACGCCATCGATTGCCGCATTGCAGAATCGCGAAGGAGCACGTCCAACTTCTGGGTCAATTCCGCATCCGATTCTGCCAGGAAGCCAGTCTGTCCCTGCAACACGTACTCGGGCCGGTACACATTCATGGCAACTACTGGCAAGCCGCATGCAGCCGCTTGTCCGAGCACCTGGGGATGACCCTCGAGAATGCTTGGGAAAAGGAAAACATGCGCTCTCCGCATTTCTTCCCCAAGTTCTGCCGGGGGCCGATGCCCCAAGAAATCAACGTTCCGGCATTTCAATTCTGCCGCCAGCGCCCGGCAAGCCGTTTCGGTTTCGCCGCGTCCCACCAGACGGAACATCACGTTAGGCCACCGGGCTGCCTGCTGAATAACAAATTCGACGCGTTTGCGCGGCTGGAAGGATCCAGCATAAAGAACGGTCAGCGGCCCGGCAGGGTGAGTTGATGGCGGTTCATCGCTGGGGAAGAAGAACCGCCGGTCGATCCCGTTGTAGATAGTTCCTGCCCGGACCCCGAACCTTTGTCGCACTGTTTCTGCAACGTAGGCTGAGTTTGCTACCACTGCATCGCCTTCGACAATGGAACGCGCGACCAATCCATTTCCGGTGACGTCATTCATTACCATCACGATGTGGCTAACCACTGCCATCCTGAGCCGCAGTTTCTTGCGCAGCACAAACAACACTTGATCGAGTGGACCCTGCCGCGGGTAAAAGTACACGTCAGGCGAAGAAGCCACGCATCGAATCAATAATTGCGCCATGTTTCCGTGCTTGTAATAGGGCAACAGCTTGGTATTCTTGCGCGCGGTGATGCGCGGATCAGGGTTGCCCTCCGAGATCATGATCACCCGAAACAACTCTGGCGGCAGGCGGGCAACAATTTCCTTTACGGTAAGATTTTGAGCGTTGGTATCGTCTTCGTCGGCAAATGAAGGAGTGAAAATGGTGATGGGCTGGGTTGGCTCCTTCGTTTTCATTACGGCGTTAACTCCTGAACCAGAACTCTGTGTACGGCTTTCGTCATGCCCACTTGTCTTAGAAAATTGTCACGCATTGCTCGCCACCGGCAATGAGTAGGTCCCTGAAAAGAGATGCGCCAATTTATCGAAGTCTACGGCTCTCCGAGACGCCTGCGGCTGGGGCGATTGTCCGTACTGACTCTCAAGCAGTCCAGGAATCTCCGCGATTTGTTCCGAGGATTCCAACACGTGACCTACACCAAACCGCGCGTATTGCTGAACATATCCGGAATAAGGATCTCGCAGCCACGCGCATAGGAAGACGGGAATGCCCAAGGCGGCGCACTCCAAAGCAGTGGAGGATTGCACGGTCAAGGCCAACTGAGTGTTGTTCCACAACTGATCCGATGGTGAGCCCGCAAGCACTTCGATCTGGCGCTCTTGTTCCGGGAAAAGTCGGCGTAACATCCTCCGATGACTTTTAATGCTTTCAAAGGGATGAAGCTTGAAAACCAGCTTCAGCCCGCAGGTCTGAGCGAGAGAGCACAAATGCGGCAAAAGATCGCGGTAGACCTCATCGCTGCGCCACCAGCAGTTCTGATAGGGTTCGGTGAAAAAAACCAGCCACGGAGCAGAGCGGCGAGCCGCACGCGACAGAGGCAACGGCTTCGACGAGGCCGGCTCCGCGATGGTTATCTTCTCTTGGGCGAGATGGCAGATGCGCCTCAGGTAATCCCGTTCCATTTCACTCTTGACCAAGTAAAAGTCGGCATGGTTCACCTTGAGCGCCATCGTGTAATCCAAAGCACCGTGATGAGAGGCCAGGGCGGGAAGCCCGCGTTTCTTGGCCATGATGAGCGGAAGGCTTGAAGGGGGATTGCTGTCATCGGCACAGAGACAAGCGGTCACATCCTCGGATTCGAAAAGCTGCCGCCAGGCATCCCGAAGGGAGATTCCCCAAGGCAGGAGCGCAGGAATCCGTCCAAGCACGCCAACTGCATCAGCTGTATTGAATTCCTCGGCGCTGCCAACAAGCTGCTTTCTTAAACTGTTCCACGACTCGAGCAGGAAAGCGGTTTCCCGCTTGTCAACCGAAACGAAGTATGGAGTCAGCGATGCCGAGCGGACATTCGGCGGCAGCGACCGAAGCTTGCCACTGCTCCTGGTGAGGACCAACAAAAATTGATGATCGGGGAGCAACGCGGCATAGGAAAGCGCAGTACGAGAAACATTAATGTAAGCTGACGGCAACAAGATGACTGGCCGCCCCGAGGTGTGACGACGACCAGTGAAGCGGCGGCGAATCGAATGCTCGCCATCGAGCTTGTCTTCGAGCACTTGGGCGCACTGGGCAGTGTCGAGATTCGAAAAGACGTCGTGACAGTGGCGTGCCCGGTGAATGACCGATTGCAAGCGGCTTTCCAAGATCGTTAGTCGGGTGCCGAGAAGTCTCTGTAGAGCCGTGGCGAGAGGATGTGGCCGGCTTGAATACAGCTCGCAATTCGCGCGCAGCTCTTTCGAGAGCCGGTGAACGAGCATGAGTTGCTGGAGATCGCCTGCGATGAAGAGACAAAGGAGATCCCACCAGTCGATTCCCGAGCGGTCCACCATGAGGCCCATGCCGAATTGCAGGAGCTCATGCAGGCGACCCAGATCGCTGATCTCCGCAGCAGATCGATAAAGACTGAACACCTCGCAGCCGGCTTGCCGGCACCAGCGTTCATAGGTAGCTGACGGAGCCCGATCGAGATCCACGACCAAATCCCAATGATCTGCCGGACTCCTCAGCGGAATGGTGTCCTCGGGATGGAGCAGCAAGACCTTCATACTCATGCTCCTCCTGCCGAGGTCCGCCCCAGCAACCGCCGGATGCAATGCTCCAGAGGGGGAGAGGACTTAATAGCCGATGCCGCGTGATAGCGCACGATCTCCTTGAGGTGCCGTGCAGTCGAGGCCGTAATCGTAACGTCCAACGTCTGCCGGGCACCTGTGGCGAATCGCTCCTTGTAACCTTCCGCACCCAAGCCCAGGTCGACGCGATTTATCTCTGGCCTCTCGCATGCTTCCTCCACGATCTTGGCGAGCAGGCAGAGACCCGGATAATACCGTTCGAAACCGTTATCGAACGTTGGCATGTACCAAAACCAACTGCCAGCGAACTGGAATCCATAGTTCCACGCCACTGGCTCATCTCCCACGTTCAAGCTGGTAAGCGTGATCCAACCGGGTCCGGAAAGAAGCTTCGCCAGTTCGGCAAGAAACGCCCGACGTTCTGCGCGGACCAGATTGCTGACCCGCCCGGTACTGAGAAATCGGCCAATATGTGCCTGCTCAAACCTTGGCAGCGCGGCAGCGATGTCCTCCCGCGACCGCAAGTGGCGGAGCTCGACGGGCGCTATTTTCGACATCGCTTTGAGGTGCCGGCGAAGCATCTGTTTGCGCTGCACGCATTGCTTTGTGGATTCTTTCTGCTCAGGCGAGGAAAGAACAACCTGAGCACATCGAAACGCCGGGCATGAAAACAATGAGTATTCCTGTGCGTGCGTTGCAAAAGGGAGCGCACGGGGGGTTGCGGAATCTGCGGGCAAGTTCGCCAGCACCACTAGAGGTATCTTCAGATTTCGGAGCTCGCCGCACACGAGTTCCACAAATTCTGACCGGAGTTCGGGATGCGAGATAAAGTCACAATAATCCGCGGTTGTCCCCGCGATGAAAGTCGTCTCTTTCTGCGATGGATCCGTGGCCAATGCCGCGACACCCACCAACGAATCTTGCTCATAGGCCAGCATCAGCAGAGGTGTGATGGAAGCGCGATAAGCACGGCTTACCGCCAGCGCCCATTCGTATGTGTAAAAAACCTCCGGACACTCCATCTGCTGCACCAGTTCGTTCCACTGGCGGGCCAGGAGGTCGTCGTCCGGAATCTCTCGGTGCAGAACTAGGCGCAAGATTTCCCGCCGATCGAATAATTATCCGTTTTAGAAAATACGTAGTAATACCAGTCGGTTAGAAACGGGCGACTGACTCGCGGATAGTCATCTCCCATCAACTTAACCAAGTGGAAATCGAATTCCGCCAACTCAGCAACGACGCGGTCTGGTATCGAGTAGTGAAGCTGGAGGCCGCCGTCTACGGGATCATAGACATCGCCCTCTCCGCGCCAGAAGGCGGGGCTCGGAACGCGCCGAGCGATCTTCAAAGTGGACCCGGTTGCCGCACGAATAAAAGCCTGTATCGCCTTCGCCACCGTGAGCCCTCCTACGACCAGCGGGAGGAAGGCACTTCGATGCGAGACGAGTCTTCGCGCAAAAGCACGTAACCTTCCGCGGTCCCAATCCGTGCGAACCAAGATCGAGCGGGGATTGTGAGAAGAGAAAACGAGTACTCCGGTTGGCCGCAATACCCGCCAGCACGCGCGGAGACAGCGCAATCTTTTCTCGTCCGGAACAACGCAATCCAGCCCGTTGAAGGAGAATACGATCGCATCAAACGAGGCATCTTCAAAAGCGGACAGATCAGACGCGTCGGCCCGCAGGAAATCGAGATCCGGAAACTTCTTTCTGCAGGCGTGGATCATGGCCTCCGAGTAGTCAACTCCCACATAGAGCGACGAAACGCTGGAAAGATAAGACGTGGTACGTCCTCCACCCACTCCTAGGTCGAGAACGGCCATGCCCGGCTTGATATAGGTTCGAAAAAGCAATTGCTCACAGGGAGTCAAATAGTTGAGAGCCGCGTAATGAGAGGCGACCTCGGGAACGCGGTAGGTTCGGAGATTGAGCGCCTCCTCCTGTACGGGCATTGTTTCCGTGTTCAAGCGTTCGACCCCACAGCAGCGCTCAGGCTTGTCGGTCTAAACAGTTCCTGCAATGAGCGATGAAACCCCGAAATGTGCGCTTCGAATTCCGCGATAGTCATTTCCGCGGTAACGTGCACGCGCGGCAGGGCAAATTTCGGAGTCTGGGTTCCGAAACCTCCGCCCACGTTGAGGAATGCACACTGGAAGCCGGCCCGTTCGGCCATTTGTATTTCCCGCGACGCAACTGAGGACGAATCGCCGAATGGATAGGCCAACGCCGATATCTTTCGTCCCAATGCCTGTTCGAGGTTGTGCTTGCTCTCCGAGATTTCGCTCCACGCCAACTCCGGTGACAACTGCGACAGCATTGGATGAGAGAGAGTATGCCCCCCGATGCACATTCCAGCCGCGGCAAGCTGCTGCAGTTCCGCCCGGTTCAACACTAAGAACCGCCGGCTGAGTAGCGGATCTTCGCGGTATTCAGCATCCCATCGCTCAGAAAGACCGAGCTGCATTCTTATTCTCTCCAGAAACGCTCTCCGGCGATCCACGCTGTAGCGCGAAAGTTTTCTTACCAACTCCCACCATAAGGAGCGCTTTTCTTGCCGACTTGTGTCCGCGTGCAGTCCGATTTCGAGCAGCTCCAGAGTAAAGTTTTCAGGCCCTGCCAGGAATATCAGATACAGTTCCTCATACCACAACATTGTGGGGGTGTTGGCTAGCGAAGCGCCAGTGACAAAGAATAAACACGTCAACCCTGCGTCCTGAAGAATGGGCAGCATGTCGAATAGCGAGTTCCGCAGGCCGTCATCGCAAGTCAGTAGCACGGAACGCGGAGGCAATTCGTGCCCGGCCTCACACCAGAGCAGGAATTCTTCTGGAGAAATCACGTTGTACTGATCCTTAAGGAATCGGAGCTGGCGGCGAAATAAATCCGCACTCACCAGGCTGCCATCCAAGCGTGGATCGACGATTTTGTATCCTGCGGGGAAAACTCCGTGATAGGTCAGCACCGCGGGTGTAGTCCCGGCCGCGCGACGGAGGTATCCCGCCTTCGACAGGCTAGGATAAACAACGTGCTTCAACAATGGACTGACTAGTCTCACGCTTTGGCCACCAAATCCCAGCTCAGCGGGGTACCGCGCTCGATGTCGCGGGAAGCACGTTTGCCGACGATCTGCGGGAGATGCCGGGTGTGCAATCCGTGACCGGGTCGAATCGAGCGGACATTTTCTGCGCTGAAAGTTTCTCCCCGCTTCACAGCCTGGACAACAAAGAGCGACCGGCGAAAGACGCGGCTGCTCCGTTCGCCATCAGTGAGGCCGAAGTGGATTTCCCCCAGAGATTTCTCCGCAACTCGAACCGCTTCTACCATTGCTTTGAACTCTGCTGGCTCCAGGGAAAAAGCGCTGTCGGGCCCCTTCGACGATCGGGATAAGGTGAAGTGTTTTTCGATGATGCATGCGCCTAAAGCTACTGCCGCCACGGGAACTGCGATATCCATGGTGTGATCCGACAATCCCACGGGAACTTCAAACCTTCGCGCCAGCTCGGGAATGGTCCGCAAGTTCATCTCGCAGGGGAGAGCGGGATAAGCGCTGGTGCACCTCAGCAATGCGATTTGCCCGGCGCCTGCCTGGCGAGCGGTCTCAACAGCTTCCTCGATCTCCTCGATCGTAGCCATGCCGGTCGAGAGGATCAGCGGCTTGCCGGTGCGCGATATTCTCTGGAGAAGCGGAACGTCAACCAGCTCGCAGGATGCGACTTTGTACGCTGGCACCCCCATGCTCTCCAGAAAGTCCACGGCAGTTGAGTCGAAGGCGGAGGAAAAGAAACCGAGCCTGAGATCGTCAGCGGCCCGTTTTAGCTTGGGCTGCCAATCCCACGGCGTGTAGGCCTCGCCATAAAGTTCATGGAGGGTGCGGCCATCCCAGATCGTACCACCACGAATTTGGAAGCACTCACGATCGCTGCGGATCGTAATCGTGTCCGGCGTGTAGGTCTGTAGTTTTACAGCGTCAGCTCCAGATTCCTTGGCAGCCTGGATGAGGCGAACCGCCTGGTCGAGATCATGGTTGTGATTGGCGGAAAGCTCGGCGACGACGTACACCGGTTGACCCGTCCCAATCTGCCGATCTCCAATTGTGAAACCGGTCATCATCGTGCTCCCGCCTTCTCTGAAACCAGGTCGCCGACTTCGTCTGGCAGAAAGGGAGTCCGTCGTCCGCTCCGCATGATTTCGAGGGCCCGCTCTCCCTCATTGAAAATCAAATCGAGAATTGAGGCATATGGACAAAACGGAGGAAACAATTGCCGGTATTGAGGATGTTCGTAGTGCTGGAAAACTACATCGATGCCCTTGCCGAGCAGAACGTCCATTTCTTGCAGCAAGTAGGCTGCGGAACCTAGAGGTGAGACGTATTGTTTTTCCCCCAGCGAGTCGCAGATGTTGGCCAACAGCTCTGTCCGCCTGCCTGACTGCTTCAGATGGGAAGAGAGCAATAACCGCGTCTGAATTCCCAGCACGTCCATGAACCATTCGATTAAGCGGATGTCCAGATCTGCAATGAGGGCCGCTGACGAGCATCTTGCCTTTGTCTCTATGCGGGAACTCAGTTCCTCGAAATAGTCATCGAAAAACGGCGCTCGGCGATAGTTCAGCTCGATGGCGCGAAGATGATTCCGCCAGAATCCAATTTCTCGAATTTCGACCTCGCTGATCAATTGCCCAAAGCGTCCGCGGAATAGCACGGGGACGGAGAGCCACTGCAGTCCGGTCGGGGTCTTGATGCGGTTGCGCTGCTGCCATGACTGCTTCTCGAATTGAACGTTGTCCAACAGGACAAACGTGTCCACCTGATCGATCAGGTCCAGGTAGCCGATCCACGGCAGGTACGTGGGTTGCGAAATCGCTATCTTCATTTCGTTGCCGGGCCTTTTTCCGTTAACACAAAACGTTCAGTAGCCTTCCGGAACCCCAAGGACCTCCAAAGTCCGGCGGCTGCAGTATTGCCTTCGACCACTTCCAATTGAATCTTCGAGGGAGACGACTTCCACAGTTCGTCAATGATTTGTTTCGCGCAAGCTCGAGCAATGCCTTTTCGACGGCCCTCGGGAATGACATAAACTTCATAGATTGCCCCCGTCTGACGCGGCAAAAACCGATGCTCTTCCACTCCGAAAAGAATGAATCCGACGCGTTGCCCATCGGCGACGATCCAGCGAAGCGAGTACCTCGGATTGTTCTTGATGGTCTCGAAGTAGGAGGTTTTCCAATCTTGTGCTGGCGTGAATATAGGATTCAGTTCGTGGAAATGCTGCTGCGCCATTTTCAGGAAATCCTCGCGCTCATCGGGTTCGACCGGGATCATGCTGAGCACAGCAGTCAATCCAAGCCTCCGGGCAGAACACAGTCAAGAACTCGACTGATTCCTTCACCATCCACCAATTTCCTTCCCAATCGAGCCATCCGTTCTCTGCGATCTTGAGACGCAACCAGTTCTTCCACGGCGCGAGCGAGACTATTCTGCTTAAAACCTTCGACTGGGCCCATATTGTGTACCGCTCCCATGACATTGAGTTCCGCAATGATCTGTCCCTGAGTTGGGGTTCGGAAATAGCTTAAGGTCGCACAGCCCATGTACAGAAGTTCCCAAAGAGTTCCCCCCGCGCAGATAATGGCAATGTCAGACCGCGCCATAAGTTCAGGCATATTGTTCGCGTTGCCTACAAGGTGGATCGGCATCCTCAAGCCCGCCACCGTCCGCTGCAACTCGGCTAGCTGCGGGTTGCTGCCACCGACGACAACGGTGATCTCAAGATCTGGAACGGAGATTCTGGGAAAAGCCTCGATCAGGCGCAGCATAAGCTTGTCTGGATCGCTGCCACCCATGGTGACCAGCAACTGCCGGCCAATCCGGGGGATCTCGCGCCGCCACTCGCGCCGGGCCTGAAACTCGCCTCGTAGCATGGCATAACCCGGACCGAGCAGAAGCCGGGTGTAAGACTCGCGACTTGCGTACATCTGGTCGCTGGCATGAACATTTTGATCCAGCACCAGGTCAGCGGAATAGTGCTTGCACTGGCCAAGGTCGTCTACGAACAACAGCTTCAGTCCGGCGTTCTTCAGGCATCGCTGATACTCGGAATCGAACCGATAGCCATCCACGACTACCCAGGTCGCCTGACGACCACACGCTAGTGCTGAAACATCCCGGGCGTCCTGAACGCTATTGGGAGAGGCCTTCAGTTGGACGATTTCCAGTCCTTCAGAACGCAGGCGCGCATCGATTGCGGGGGTCGATTCCGCCATGGCAAATACGGCATTTCCGCCGGCATCGTGCCACGCCTGAGCCAATGCCAGGCAGCGCATTACATGGCCTGTGGCGATCGAGATGTTGGCATCAGCTCGGATTATTAGGGAACTGGCGAGCATCAGGCTCCGTGAACCGCTTTTTGGACCATATCGGAGTTCAGTTCAGCGAGTTCCGGCTCACGCTCCATTAGTTGAACCGCCTCGCCCCAGCTAAAATCATCCTCGTTGCCGAAGCGCGCATAGATGGTGCGCAATAGTTCGAGGTCTTCGGCAGTATCCAGCGTCCAACGATACTGACTGTAGTTAATCCTCCCGCACTGCGGAACCAGCCGGAATAATTCTGGGTGCTCGTAAAAATACGGCGTCACGTGTTCTCGCTCGTGGGGTTCGTGAGCATCGCGCCAGGCCTGTTCAAGTGCGGCTGTAGTGAATACCTCTGTGTCCAAGCCCCGCGGATAAGTGCGCGGGAACACGTTGCTGGCGTAGTGTGCGCACTGCTGCTGAAAAACCCGGATGGTTTCGTCCACGAGTTGAGGATCAATCACAGGACAGTCAGAGGTAATGCGCACAACGGTTCCAGCCTCGCACACTCGTGCCGCCCGATAGTAGCGATCCAGGACATCATTCTCGGAGCCGCGAAAAGATGAGACCTCGAGTCGATGGCAGTCTCGAACGATGGCATCGTCAGCGACAGAATTGGTCGTAGCGACCACAATTTCGTTGACCCGCCTGGCACGGCGCAAACGGCCGACGACCCGGGCCAGAACAGTTTCGCCTCCCAGATCCATCAGCACTTTGCCAGGCAAGCGAGTGCTACCCATTCGAGCCTGGATAATAGCGGCGATCTTCACTACTCTTCTCCCGCCGGCGTCATCGCTGGAGATTACCTCTCGAAGTGCGCCAGAACTTTGCCCAGTGCGCGGACCACATCTTCAATATCACCGTCGGCCATGCCGTGAAACATCGGCAGGCTTATCAGGCATTCGTATGCGGCTTCGGCCACGGGATACTCCCCGCCCTTGTATCCAAAGCGATCGCGGTAGTACGGATGACGGTGAACCGGGATGTAGTGGACGTTTACACCAATGTTTTCCGCGCGCAACGCCTGGAACACTTCGCCCCGACCAGCCGAGAGCTTGGTCAAATCCAGACGTATCGGATAGAGATGCCAAGCGGGATTGGCGTCGCGGCGAGTCTGCGGCGCGAACACGCCGGACATGTTGTGGAACTCGGCGGCATATCGGGCTGCGATTTGCCTGCGTCGCGCAAGATTTGCTTCCAGCTTTTTCATTTGCTGCAGGCCGAGTGCGCAAGCAATGTCGGTGAGGCGATAGTTGAATCCCAGCAGGACCATTTCGTAGTGCCATTGGCCGGCACTCTGCCGCTGCCTCGCATCGCTGCTGATCCCGTGATTTCGAAAGCGGCGAAGCGTCTCCGCGAACACCGGGTTGTCGGTCGTGACCATGCCGCCCTCGCCAGTCGTCAGATGCTTCACCGGATGAAAACTGAAGACGGTCATATGCGCCACACTGCCCACACAGCGTCCGCGGTACTGGGCGCCCAAGGCATGGCAGGCGTCTTCGATCACGATCAACCCGTGGCGCTCAGCCAAATGCAGAATGGAATCCAAGTCCGCGGGATGGCCGGCGTAGTCGACGGGAAGAATTGCCTTGGTGCGCGCCGTGATCCGTGTAGCGGCCAGTTCGGGATCAAGGTTCAGTGTGTCCTCGAGAACATCGGCGAAGACTGGCGTCGCGCCCTGATAGAGCACACAGTTCGCCGTGGCAGCGAAGGTCAGCGGAGAAGTAATCGCTTCATCCCCTGGTTGCAATCCGGCGGCGAACGCGGCGGCGTGCAAGGCGGCAGTGCCAGAACTGAAGCTGACCGCATATTTCGCCCCCACCCAGACAGCCATCGCCGCTTCGAACTCGGCCACCTGGGGACCTGTGGTCAACCAATCGGAGCGCAGCGTCTCCACCACGGCCTGAATGTCGCTCTCATCGATTGATTGTCGCCCGTAAGGCAGCAAAGCCCTCCGGACGGGCGATCCGCCGTGGATCGCCAGCACTTCACTGCTTACTTGAGCTACAGTCATAAGTTTCCCTTTAGGCCGGGGCGCGTAGCCTTTCCTCTTGGGGCCAGGCGACGACCAGAGGAGAACTTTCGTCAACGAGTTCATACAGCTCCTCGGCGCTGAGCCACTGAGGATTGTTGTCGCTGGTATAACGGAATCCGTCTGGAAGCGGGCGGGCTTGCTTCCAGTTTTCTTTGCGCCACCAAGGATGCGCCGGTTGGATCACATACATATCACCCATCTCCAGCGCGTGGCGAGCTTCATCTTCCGACAGCAGCACCTCATGCAGTTTCTCCCCCGGGCGGATCCCGATCGCCTCCACATCGCAACCTGGGGCGACAGCCTCGGCCATCTCCACCAGTTTCATGCTCGGAATCTTGGGAACAAAAATTTCGCCCCCATGCATCTGCTCGATACAGCGCACCACGAATCTGACTCCCCGCTCGAGCGTGATCCAGAAGCGGGTCATGCGGGAATCGGTGATGGTAATCTTGCCGCGCTTGCGCTGCTCCAGGAATACCGGAATCACGCTGCCGCGACTGCCCAGCACGTTTCCGTAGCGGGCACAACTGAATCGAGTGTCCTGCGCGCCGGAGTAAGCGTTCGCCTGAACGAACATTTTCTCCGCGCAGAGCTTGGTCGCGCCGTACAAATTGATGGGGTTTACCGCTTTGTCGGTGCTCAGGGCCAGAATGCGGCGCACCCCGCGGTTGATCGCCGCATCGATGACATTGCGCCCACCCATGATGTTGGTCTGGATCGCCTCGAACGGATTGTATTCGCAGGCTGGAACTTGCTTAAGCGCCGCCGCGTGAACCACGACTGTAACCCCGGAAAAAGCGCGCTCCAAACGCTGCGCATCGCGCACATCTCCGATGAAATAGCGCAAGCTGGGATGGTCGAATCCCGAAGCCCGCATATCATGCTGCTTGAGTTCGTCACGGCTGAAGATAATGAGCTTCTGCGGGCGGTATTCGCGCAGCATCAACTCGACGAACTTCCTGCCGAAAGAACCCGTCCCGCCGGTGACCAGTACAACCTGTTCGGACCACTTCATCGGTGGACTCCCTGGAGGTGAACGTATCTTTTCCTAAACGAACCTGTCCTGAACACACCTGCGCGGGTCACTTGTATCGCATACCGATCAAAATGAAATTTGCCAGCGCCAGTATAGCGGAGATAATCGCCA
>Ga0209118_1000067_pt1 | contig 76381 bp, 68 predicted proteins | sample BlaSpr_A8_Ref_M1_FD_187988 | JGI IMG/M metagenome (GOLD analysis project Ga0209118, IMG submission 187988) | Forest soil microbial communities from Thunder Bay, Ontario, Canada - Black Spruce, Ontario site 2_A8_Ref_M1 (SPAdes) (version 2) | ecosystem: Environmental > Terrestrial > Soil > Boreal... | reverse complement strand
TACTCGTAGGCCGTGCTTGCGCAATTCGCCAGCGCGAAGATCCAGTTCGAAAACCCCAAAACGGAGCCGCCCGCTAACCTGATCGTCCTCTCGCACAGACAAGTGAACCTCAATCGAGAACGAGTGTACCACCCGCCCGTGTTTCCTGGAACTAGAGGCGGGGATAGTTTCTTGTAAGTCTTTTGTTGAGTGACAGTTACTGGGGGACCCCTATTCCAGTGCAAAGGAACTGGCTCTCCATTGCACCGATTTCAAGAGCAAACCATAGTGAGGCCCTCAAGCGCACGAAGAGGACGCGGTGCCGCTCGCAGGGAGGCTTCAATGGCTGAGCACAATCATATTCCGAATTTTGAGCAGGCGGTCTTACCGCATCTTGACGCCGCTTACAACCTCGCGCGCTGGCTGACTCGCAATGGGCAGGACGCACAGGACGTAGTCCAGGAAGCATACTTACGCGCCTTCCGATTCTTTCCCGGTTTCCGCGGCGGCGACGCGCGCGCATGGCTCATGAAGATTGTCCGTAATACTTGCTATACCTGGTTCCATGCAAACCGGCCACTGCAAGACGCCGTCGAATTTGACGAGAACTTTTTCCCACCTGATTCTCGCGCTCCCAATCCAGAAGAAGTTGTACTCCAAAACGACAGCGCCGCTCTGCTGCGAAAGGCCCTGGAGAAACTCCCGCCGAATTCTCGTGAAGTCCTCATTCTGCGCGAACTCGAGGGGATGTCCTACAGAGAGATCGCAGATATCACCGGCATGCCTGTGGGCACCGTGATGTCGAGCTTATCGCGTGCGCGCGGCCGCCTTCGTCAAGCTCTGACAGGTCTTATGACCCGAGTAACGGCGCCGAGTTCACGGCGAATCGTAGATGTGAACGCATGACTGCGTGTGCGTGGATCATCAGTGACATGCGAATTCCAACTTATGGCAACCGCTTGGCATATTCAGAGATAGGAGCAAGGTTATGAACCAGCGTTTATCAACATGGTTGTTCGGGGCACTTTTGTTGTGGCCGCTGACGGCTCGCGGTCAAGAGCCGAACTCAGGTATGGCGCGAAGGATGATTCTCAACACGCCATCATTCCAGACCGAGGACCCGTCATAGATCTCACGCCGAACTGGTCCCTCGGTTTCCGTTCGGGAGCTGAGTATTCCGGAACGTGCAAGTAACGCGTACAAGAAAGGGATAGTCCGCCTGGCGAAAAATGATCCGGCAGGCAGCCTCGTTCATCTCCAACGCGCCGCTTCCGAATTTCCGAACTTTTACGAGGCTTACTATGCGATGGGTCTAGCTCAACTGAATTTAGGGCATGAAGAAGAGGCTCAACAGGCGTTTCAGAAATCCATTGATGCTAGTGGCGGCCATTATGCCGAACCGCATTTAGGCTTGAGCGCACTTCTTTGCAATCAGCAAGAATTTAGCGAGGCCGAGCCGATCATCCACAAGGCATTGGAACTTGCCCCAGGCTTTGGCCCGGGCCAATTCATACTGGCTTGGGCGCTGTTTGGCTTGAACCGCCTGGACGAAGCGGAAAAGAACGCTCATGAGGTGTTAGTGCGAGATCCCAGGCTCGCTCTGGCTCACCTCCAGTTAGCGCACATCTATAACCGTCGGAGTGATTATTCGGCAGTGTTGGTTGAACTCGATGCTTATCTCAGACTCAAGCCGGCCGGAGCACTGAGTGACCACGTAAGTCTGTTTCAAGAATCTCTTACGCGGAAGCTTGCCAGGTCTGTAGTCATTGTTGCGGCGTCGCGAGCCAAACCTTGAGCTTATCCACTTATCGGTCTGAATTAATGCGGCCGGAACGCTGCCTGGGATATTGATTCCTTGACGCGGACGCGCGGCAGGCCTATGTTGTCACCCAGCGAAATAGCGAAGGTGGGTACCCCCCAGCAGGAGACCACCGGGTGATGGGTCCAGAAGAACAGCGCGCGAGCGCGACGGCAAATGCCGGCAATGACGAACGCCGGAGAATGGCACGCACCAAGATCGCCCAGACTATCCGCGTGCGGCCCTCGATGCCCGTCCAGAACAATTTCGACGATGTGGCGCGCACTCTGAACGCTTCGCGCACGGGGATCTATTTCGCGGCGCGGCGCGCCGAATACTGCAAGGACATGCGGCTCTTCGTCACCTATCCCTTTTCCACGACGCCTGGAACGCTGAACCAGGAATTCGTGGGCCGCGTGGTGCGCGTTGACGAGCTCGCCGACGGCCGACGCGGCATTGCAGTCGAGCTGCTGACACCCCTGCAGGTCGCTCCCTACGAGCCAAGCCGCTGAGTCATTATTCTTTCGAAGGGAAATTCAGGACTGCATTACCACTTAGGCGAGCACAGTTCCGGCCGGCCGCGACGCAGGCTTACTAGCCTCATCGTGATGCATCCACCAATTTCGCCAGGCGTTGGCATCGTTGCCGAGGGCAGCCCCGGTGAGTACGCGCAGCGTTGCGTACACCCATCCGCGCGTCGTAGAGTCTAGCGAATCGTCATCCAGGAAATTGAGCAGCGCGGGAACGGTGGTGAGGCGCTGCTCGTTGGTAAACATTCCGGACTTGGCCAGGGTGCAGGCGGCCCGCTCGCGGACTCGGGGAGAAGCGTCGTGCGCAAAGCGATCGAGCAACGGGTCGAGGGTGTCGTCCGTGCCCAGCATGGCCAGTCCCTCGACGGCCCAGTATCTCGTATTTTCGTTTCGGTCGCGCACATAAGTGAGGAGACTGGTTAATACCGTTTGCTGCTCGACGCCGCGATTTCCCAGCGCACCGAGCCGCCACAAAGCCAGCGGCCGATTCGCGGGATCTTTCCGAATTTGTTGCACGAGCCGAGCGACGCTTTGCGGGGACTTGCTGAGGTTGTTCGCGGCGAGATCGATTTCCACCGCAGCCGTGCGAACGCTCAGGTCATCCGACTTCAGCGCCGTGAGCACGAGGTCGAAAAGCAGGTCGGTCTCCTGCAGGCGGCCCCGCCACCCTTCCACATATTGCGAGATCAGTCTGAGAGGTTCTTCCTGGTGTTGAATGGCGCGTTCCAGCAAGCGCTCCGCTTGCTTCTGCGGGGAGAGCCGGCTGAGTTCCGCATACTCCGCTTTTCTGGCTTCGGAAATCGGCGCGGGCGAGCTGGAAAAGGAGGCGGCCTGCACAGGCGCCGGATTCTCGAGCTGTAAGCGAGCGCTCTTGAAGCGCGCAACTTGAAATCCGGCGGCCCCAGAGAAGGCCGCAAGAATGAGCAAGGGAGGCGCGCAACGGCGAAGAAGCCCAGACCTCTTCGGCTTGCTGCTTGCGGAAACGGAGTTTCGCTGTTGGCTCATGCCTTGTGCCGGGCGCCCGGAAACCGGGCGGGCCCTCGTCTACTGCACAAGCTACGTGGCGCCCTCAGGAGCGACAATGGTACGGCGGGCCAGAAAGCCCTGTGCACGCGTACAAACCATTTAGATTCATATAGTTGGGAACGTTACTTGTAGGTGGCACGGTGACGGCGCCCGTACCAGAGACCAGTAGCAGTCACGCGGGCTTTGGATGCTCCTATTGCCTAATCAAAGTGGACTGGCTGGCGACGCACTGCCAGGTGCCGTTTCGGAAGATCCAGGTGTCAGTGAACCGGCCATGCCGGGAGAAAGGCTTTCCCTTTTCGAGGCCTTTGTCGCGATAAGCGCCGTTGACCACGGCAGCGTCCCCGTAGACTTGAACCGTCATCCCCTCGTTGTTGATCTGCTCATTTTGCACCTCGCCGTTGATGGTGCTGGCGAGAAACTGCTTTTTGTTCATCAAGGTGCCGTCGTAATCGACATACACGAAACTGTCTGCGAGGAGCTGGTTGAGCGCGGCGGCATCCTTGCTTTGTTCCGCATGGTTCCAGGCGGATTCGAGTGCGCGCAGGTGGCCTTCCTCACCGCTGGGTTTCGAAGATTCCTGGGCAATCATGAAAGCGGATGAAATCAACAGCACCAGGGACGCCGCAAAAAATGAACGCATGGCGATTCCCTCCTCAATCTAGGGTGGATTGGGAACGGTGAAACCTTCCACTTGACGTGATTCTACGTCCAGGACCACCACGAGGGTCAGAAATTCGCGAGCCCAGTTTCGATTCTGGTTACGCGGGCGGTCACCCGCGCCGTAAGTCATCTGCGACGCGAATCGTCCAGGCAAACAAGTGAATCTTAGCGGAGTTCGCCAGGTTCGATGCCGTTTTTGCGCGCTTCTTCCTCGATGGCGTCGATCTTGGCCTGAATCTGTTTCTTTTTCTCCGCGAGCTGGCGGATCTGATCTTCGGCCGGAGTCATGGAGTAGCGGTTGCGTACGTTGATGCCGCCCGAGGGCGAGGCATTGTCGGCCTTAAAATTGCGATAATCCGCAATTTTCTTGTCGGTGTCGTCTTGCTGTTCGCGAAGTTGCCGAAGCTGTTCGCGATAGTTGGCGACTACTTTTTCCCGTTCCAAATCACTGCCGTTGCCGGAGTCCGAATCCTTGTTCCACTTGCGCGAATCCGACTCAGCCTTAGCTTGCTCGGGGTTGCCCACAACGGAAATTATTCCGTGCAGGGTGGACATTTCTTCGTTGGTCCAAACTTTTTTTGGTTTCTTTTTCGTCGGGTCTTTGTCGCTGGCCTGGTCCTTGGGAGCGGCGGCATTCGCATCAGAGGACGAAGTTTGCGTTTGCGATGCGGCTGGTGCCGGCGGCTGCGCTTGCGCTGCGGGCTTGGCTGGTTCGGAGGAGGATGGCGCGCCGGAGCCCGTGGATTGCGCAGCGCAAGTAAATGCGGAAAACAGAATAAGGACACTTGCAAGAAGCAGCGAGCGCATTCGGAAACCTCCCGACTCTTAACTTTATCTAGGATCGTTCGCTAACAAAAGTATATGCCTTGCTGAATCAGGGGTCCGCCGTGGCCGGGTCGGACTTGCCCAATTCAGCACGGATGAGCGCGAGGGCTTCTTTTGGCGGGCCGATGTGGCGGTAGTCCGAATAAAAAGTGCGCTCGTGCATGGAAATCGGCAGGAAGAATTTTCTCCCGTCGAAGTCATATTGAAGAAACGAAGCGAGCCAGACGCCCGGCGCCACTTCATAGCGCTCTTGCATAAAGTGACTGCCCTTATAGATCTTCCCGAGGAAGAGTCCGAAGCTGATGTCCTCGATGACTTCGACTTCAACGCGGGCGATCTGGCCGGCATCTTCATCGATCCAGGCAATTGCACGCACTTTCGAGAATATCGACGTGGGACGGGAAGTTGCCTTAAAGGCAGGATTCGGCTCCAACCGGTATTTGGCTAATGTCCGGCCGGCCCGAAGCTCGCGTGAGACAAAAGTGTAAAGGAACCCGTTACAAGTGGCCTCGAGAATTTCGTTTCGCTCCTTCTGCTTCTTGGCGATTTTCTCGTAGGCATCCCGCTGCGCGCGGCCGCTCGAGGAAGCCCAGGCCAGGGCGCGTTCGAGTTTTTCGAGCTCGGCGCGATATGCAGCAGCGTCGGCCGGCTTGGCATCGGGGCCAAGCGCAATGTGGTCAACGCCGGTTCCCGCGGGAACCACGCGGGAGATCCTGACCTCGGAAGGCTGAGGGTCGTTCGCAGTCTTGCGCACTTCCACGCGTTCGACGCGCTCGTAGATATCCAGGGCTGGTTCGTTATTTTTCTGATTGGCGATGACGCGCTCAAGAAATGCGAGCTTTTCCGCTTCCGTCAACTGTGGCGGGACTTGGGAAACCTCCTGCCCGGCAGCGTGAGCAAAGCAGCTAAGCAGAAAAAGTATCAACCAGAAACATGAAGTGCGCGCGCGCATGGTCTCCGTCAACACAAAGATACACAACTGTGCTTACGGTTGGATTCGGCCATGTGCGCGGCTGTTGCATGGGAGTAACTCCGGGTCGGCGAACTCTCTCCCGCACGGCCGCCACCATCATTCAAGCGCGATGCTATGGGTTGGCAGGAGGTTTTTGCTGCTGTTGTTGCTGTTGCTCCTCCGTCCACGGCGGTACGATTCCGTTCATGCGCGCGTATGCGATGGACTGACCAAGGTGTTCGCCCGTGTGACCGGTAATCATTATGAAGGCTCCGCGGTAGGTCGTTTGCTGCCCGAACAACTTCAGCGGCTTGTCCAGGTCCGCATCGCTGACGGAAATCACCGCTTGGCGGAAATGGGCGAAAGAATCTTTCAAAGCCTGAACCGTTTTTGCCTTATCTGCGGAATTCGCCATGATGGCTTTCGGATCGAAGCCTGCGGGGGGCGGAGTACCCAGCGCGCGAGCGATGCCATAGTTCGCGGCAACAATATGATTGTAGACCTCCCCAATGGAGCGAACGCCCTCAGCGGGCCGCCATGTGTACTTCTCTGCCGGCATGGCCTGCGCCAGGCGCGCAAATCTTTGCTCATAGAAGGCGACTTCCACTAGGAACTCCGCTCGGGCGCCAGAACTAGGGGCGGCCGCGGCGGTGGCGGAGGTCTGAGCGGCTGGTTTGTCCGCGCTCTGGCCTAGCGCTGCGCTGCAAAGGCATAGGCAGAGCGTCGCAAGTGATAGACAACAAATGGACATACGTCGCATGATGGGGATCTCCTGTCACTATCGTGGGAAAACCATAATGAAATCCTAAGTTCTCCGAAGCTCGACACAAACTGGGTAGAATAGACACCAGGCGTAAGGCTACACCGAAAAAGACTGAAAGCAAAGCGGCCCGCCAAACGTCTCTATCTAGTGAGGAACTAAGCAGCAGGTTTTCCCGTCTTTAAGACAGGGGGCTATTTGGGCGTTATTCCCATGGAAGGATTGAACCGGGCCGCAGGGGCTGCGGATGTGCCGGGGCGCGTGCTGACCAGGGTGCGAAGTGTGCGCAGCGCCATGGTGACCATGCTGGAGACGCTCCGGCTGGCGCTGGACACGCTGCGCGCGCACAAGCTTCGGAGTTTCTTGACGCTCCTCGGTGTCATCCTGGCGGTGACCACGCTCGTCGCGGTCATGAGCGTGGTGTCCGGTCTCAATTTTTATGTCGCGGACCGCATCGCGAATCTCGGCGCAAACGTCTATCTGGTCGCCCGTTTTGGAATTATCACCAGCCAGGATGCTTGGGTGAAAGCGCAGAAGCGTCCGCTGATCACCCTAGAGGAGTTCGAAAGGCTGAAAGACAGCATGAAAACTGCGAATCAGCTTGCCGCGCTCGAAGACCAGAATTCCGATTTGCGTTCAGGGAACCTGCTGCTCGAAAGTACCAGTGTTATGGGTGTCACGGCGGACTATGCGGAGATGCGAAGCATCAATGTGGCCGCCGGACGGATGTTGCTGGAAGCGGACGATCTGCATCGCGCGCCGGTGTGTGTAATCGGAGCGGACGTAGTCAAAAAGTTTTTCTCGAACGTGGATCCGATCGGTAAAACCATCCGCGCCGGCTCGCATGCCTACGAAGTGGTCGGCGTGGCGGAAGCCATTGGCAGCGCTTTCGGACAATCGCAGGACAATTTCATGCTGATACCGCTCGGGACTTTTTACAAGGAATGGCACAAGCAAAGTGATGGGCTGCTGATTTTCGTGCAGGCACAAAACGCAGAAATGATGGAAGCATCGGAGGACGAGGCGCGGATGCTCATGCGCGCCTGGCGGCACCAATCCTGGGATGCGCCGGATAGTTTCGCGGTGCTCGGGTCGGACACCATCATGGCGCTGTGGAAAGAGATCACGGGAAATCTGTTCACCGTGGCGGTCGGGCTCGTGTCGGTGTTTCTCGTGGTTGGCGGTATCGTGATCATGAACATCATGCTCGCGAGCGTCACGGAGCGGACGCGGGAAATCGGCCTCCGGCGTTCGCTTGGGGCGCGGCGCAAACACATCGTGCTCCAGTTCATGACCGAGTCGGCCGTTCTCGCTTCGGTGGGCGGGCTGATCGGGTTGGGACTCGCGTACGCCATCGTCGAGCTGGGACGTTCGGTGACGTCCATCCCGATGCGCACCTCCATGAGCGCGGTGATCGTTACGCTCACCCTTTCAACCGGCGTCGGACTTTTCTTCGGGATCTATCCGGCGATGCGCGCGGCAAAGCTCGATCCCATTGAGGCCCTCCGGGCAGAAGGCTGAAACAGAGTCATGGCGCAGGCACACAGCGAGAACCTGAAACAGGCGATGGATACGCTGCGGGCGCACAAGATGCGCAGCGCGTTGACCATGTTCGGCGTGGTGCTGGGCGTGAGCGTGATTATGCTGGTGGCGGCGCTGATTACGGGGTTTGACCAGCAGATCCAGGAAAACATCAAGCAGTACGGTGCGGACACGGCGTTCATTTCGCGCTGGGACCAGGGACCCCATAGTGACAGGCGGCCGCTCGAGGAGCGGCAGAGGAAGCCCTTGACTCTGGAAGACGGGGATGCATTGAAGGAAAAGTGTCCGGCGGTGAAGAACGTGACGGTGTGGATTTCCACGTGGGAGGTCCAGCACACGGTACGAACGAAGGCCGGGGAAGTGACGGCGATCGATTTTCGCGGCGTGCAACCCAATTTTGGCCAGGTCTATGCCAATGCAACGGCCAAGTCCGGGCGGTTCATCTCCGAGGGCGACGATCTGCACCGCGAGAAAGTCGTGATGCTCGGGGAAAACGTCGCTCCCGTACTGTTTCCGAATAGTTCGGCGATGGGGAAAGACGTGACGATCGACGGGTCGGATTTTCAAGTGATCGGCGTGGTGGAAAAACCGAAGGGCGGTTTCGGAATGGGCGACGAGGACCGACGTGTCCTGATTCCGTACCACACCTTCCTGAAGCTGTATCCCGCCGCTTACGAAAATAGTATCCGGATCCAGGCATATCCCGGTCTGCTGGACCAGGCGGTGGATCAGACCACCGAAGTACTTCGCCGGCGGCGTAATGTCCCGTATGACGGGAAGAACAGTTTTTCGATCGAGACCGCGGAGCAGCAGGTGCAAGAGTTTCATAACATTGTGGGGATGGTGGCCATCGCGATGGTGGTGTTGAGTTCGATCGGCCTGCTGATCGGCGGCGTGGGCGTGATGAATATCATGCTGGTAAGCGTCACGGAACGCACGCGTGAGATCGGAGTGCGCAAGGCCATCGGGGCTCGGCGCGGCGACATCACCTGGCAATTCCTGCTGGAAGCGATGGCGCTGACGGGCGCTGGGGGCATGATTGCCGTGATTCTAGTGAACGGGCTGGTGCTGTTGGTCCGCGTCACGCTTGCGTGGCCGGGAAGTGTGCCCCCGTGGGCAATTGCCGTCGGACTCATCGTGAGCATCGGAGTCGGACTGTTCTTTGGCGTGTGGCCGGCGATGAAAGCGGCAAAGCTAGATCCGGTGGAAGCCCTGCGGTATGAATAGATCCGCAAGTTCTGGCGATTATTTCCAGGTGAAAAAATAAAAAGTGTTGCGGCGGAAGCCGCGAGTCGGTGGGTTCGGTGTGCGCCCTTATGCGGAGCGGAGCAAGCGCACCGCGCGATTGCGCAGAGTGACGGGCTGCGGCGCAACCGGCGTTACGGTCTTGCTGCGCGCGATCGGATAGAGGTCCGCGGCCAGGGCGTCTGCAGAGGCGTAGCGCGCGGCAGGATCCTTTGCCAGGCAGGAAGTGATGATCTGGTTCAACGCGGCCGGCAGAGATGCATTGAAGTGCGAAGGTGGCAGAGGAGTTGAAGACAGAACGCGCCCGCAAATCCCCTGCAGAGAGTCGGCGTCGAATGGCCGCTGGCCCGTAACCATCTCATACAAGACAACGCCAAGAGAGAAGAGATCGGAGCGCGCGTCCTGAGCCTTGCCCAAGATCTGTTCCGGGCACCAATAGGCCGGCGTGCCCAGGAGCGGTGAGTCGGCGGAATCGCGGCTGGCGAGGCGCGCCATGCCGAAGTCAGTGAGTTTCACGCGGCCATCTTCCGTGATGAGAACGTTGGCAGGCTTGACGTCCCCGTGGATTACGCCTTTGCGGTGCGCGACGGCCAGTGCCGAGGCGACTTCCGCGGTCCAGGCGCATGCTCGGGGAAAGGGAATGCTGCCCTTGCTAAGGAGTTTATCGAGGGGCTGCCCTTCAATAAACTCCATCACAAGATACGGGATGGCCGATGCTTCATCGATGCCCATGTCGTGAAGCGTGATGATGGAGGGGTGGGAGATCTGGCCCACGACGCGGGCTTCCTGCAGGAAACGCGAGCGAGCCTCACCCTTCGCGATTTCCGGAGAAAAAAGCTTGATGGCAACCACGCGCCCGATCATCGGGTCGTGTGCGCGTGCGACACGGCTGGTAGCGCCCGTGCCGATCGTATCGAGAATCTTGTAACGTCCTACTTCCACAGTGACCTTCCCTCAGCCAATTGTTTTCTGGCTCTGGAGACAAGAGTAGCGAGCGGCTATGCACAGAGAAATGAAACAAGGGTCCCGAAAATACGTCCATCGGTACTAGGACGCTATCGTGGCAAAATGGCTTGTAAACTATTACAGGAAAAGGACTTACGCAAGAAACAGCGAATTGGGTTTCTATCCCTGGCAGGAGGGCAGAGTGGGCCTCAAATCAAGGTCCGCTGTATACCGCTGGTTCACTAGTTCGCGCCAGGATTGCGCGCGGAAGCGAACGCTGGATCGGAGGCGTAATTCCCAGGGAATTTGCGTACGAAGGATACCATCGAGGGATGCCAGCGATAATGGAAACCGAAGAAGTCCATTTCCTGGATGGCTTGCTCGACAGTCCAATTGTTTTCGGCGATGCGATAGGCGGCCGTCATGACGCCGCTGCGGTCTTCACCGTATTTACAATGGACAAAAATCTTCTGGCCGGGAGAGCTTCGCAAGAGAGCAAGGAATTGAGCGACCTGTTCGTTGGTCGGCGGCGACCAGCCACTGACCGGAATGTTGAAGTAGCGGAGGCCGAGAGATTCGGCTTGCTTGCGCTCGGACTCGACTTCGTGACCCCAGCGGCGAAGATTGACGACGGTGGTGACACCAAGCTTCTTGAGTTCGGCGAGACCCTGGTTGGAGGGTTGCGCGCCGCGAAGGAGAAAGTCGTTTATTTTACCTGCATTAGGAACTCCGGCGAGTGCGATTTTTTGTGCCAGAGCGCTGGGATTAGCGGGAGCGTTCGAGAAGGCGGCGGAGGATTGTGCGAGAGTCGCAGGAGGTGCGATCACGGGAAAGAGAAAAATCACGATGCAGAGAACAAACGCACCGAAATGGAACGAGTGACGCACAGTTCGTTAGATGCAGTATTTTACTCCGGCGAACAGAAAAGTGTTGCGGAAGTACAACGAAAGAATTGGGTTGAGCAGAAACATGACCACTACAAATAGACGTGACGCGAAAATGTCAACCACATTTAGCGTTTTTCTCTTGACAGGAAATTTACATCCGTTGATACTTCGAGTCCAGATTCGGGGGACGTGGAAGCGCCAGGCGGACCCAGTCGAGGTTGAAGAGCAGTCCGCGTTGCATCCGCGAAACCGGTCCGGGAATTAAACAAAAAACGAGAGCGAGGTTTTTGCTCCGCGCCAGCCAATGAGGCGCGGGAAGCTGCAGTGAGGCTGAGTGCTGACCCACCGGCCAATGGCAGAGCATTTGCGTTTTGCAGCCTTTTTGAGTGGCACCGCGAAGGAATCCCCTTTCTCGCCCAGCGCCTTCACGGACCCAAGGAATCGAGTTGCAGTGGCGTTGTGGTGAAGCGCAGCACCTCTGCCGAAGGCAGAGGAGTAAAATGATGGGGTTCCCCGCGCGAGTGGGAACCCGGTGGCGCGGAGGAACGAGATGGCGACGGTGAAGCACGCATTGGGCGGAAAATCTCCGGTGACGGATACGAGCATTGAGAAGACACCTGCCGCGACGGGCAAGGGTCTGGTGTTCGAGCGGTTTTTCACCGACGGCAGGGTGTCGCCGTTTGACGCAGTGGAATGGGAAAAGCGCACCGCGCTGATTGCAAATGAGAAGGGCGTGACGATTTTCCGCCAGGACGACGTCGAGGTGCCCAAGAGCTGGTCGCAGACGGCCACGAACATTGTCACCAGCAAGTATTTTCACGGCAAGCCGGGAACGAGCGAGCGCGAAGGATCGGTGCGGCAACTTATCGGCCGCGTCGTAAATACGATTGTGCGTTGGGGCGAAGCGGGGGGTTACTTCGTTTCGAATGAATCACGCGATGCGTTTCGCGATGAGCTGACGCACCTGCTGGTCGAGCAGAAGATGAGCTTCAATTCACCCGTGTGGTTCAACGTAGGCGTTCAGCCGAAGCCGCAGTGCTCAGCGTGCTTCATCAACTCGGTGCAGGACACCATGGAATCGATTATGGGCCTGACGAAGACCGAGGGGATGCTGTTCAAGTGGGGCTCGGGCACGGGAACGAATTTTTCGACGCTGCGCGGGAGCAAAGAAACACTATCCGGCGGAGGAATCGCGTCCGGCCCGGTGAGCTTCATGAAGGGGTTTGATGCCTTCGCGGGCGTGATCAAGAGCGGCGGAAAAACGCGTCGCGCGGCAAAGATGGTCATTCTGAACATCGATCACCCGGACATCCTGGACTTCATCGAATGCAAAATGAAAGAAGAGCGCAAGGCTCACGTGCTGATCGAGCAAGGCTATGACTCCGGGATCGATGGCGACGCGTACAGCTCGATCTTCTTCCAGAATGCGAACCACTCGGTGCGCGTGACGGACGAATTCATGCGCGCGGTCGAAGAGGACCGCGACTGGTGGACGCGCAACGTGACCGACGGGCAGCCGGCGGAAAAGCTGCGGGCACGGGAACTGCTATTCAAGATCGCGGATTCAACCTGGCACTGCGGCGATCCAGGCATGCAGTACGATTCGACCATCAACCGCTGGCACACGTGCAAGACCACCGCGCGCATCAACGCATCGAATCCCTGCTCCGAATATATGTTCCTGGACGACACGGCGTGCAACCTGGCTTCGCTGAACCTGATGAAGTACGTGAACGCCAGCGGGCAATTTGACGTGCAAGCGTTCAAGCACGGCGTGGAGGTGACCATCACGGCGCAGGAAATCCTGGTGGACAACGCCAGCTACCCGACGCCGAAGATCGCGGAGAATTCGCACAACTTCCGTCCGCTGGGGCTGGGCTACGCGAACCTGGGCGCGCTGCTGATGTTCATGGCGCTGCCGTATGACTCGGACGAAGGGCGCGACGTGGCTGGAGCGATTACCGCCCTGCTGTGCGGAGAAGCGTACGCGCAATCCGCTCGGATCGCGGAGCGCATGGGACCCTTCCCGGGATACGAAGTAAACCGCGAGCCGATGCTGGACGTTATCCGGATGCACCGCGACGCCATGCGGGGAATCAAGCCGGACCATGTGCAGACCGAGCTGTTCCTTGCCGCACAGGAATCGTGGGACACGGCGCTGCCGCACGGCGAGAAATTCGGCTACAAAAATTCACAGGTGACGGTGCTGGCGCCAACGGGCACGATCGGCTTCATGATGGATTGCGACACCACGGGAATCGAGCCCGACCTGGCGCTGGTGAAGCACAAGAAGCTGGTGGGCGGCGGCTTGATCAAGATTGTGAACAACACCGTGCCGCAGGCGCTGATGAAACTCGGCTACACGCCGGAACAGAGCAGCGAAATCGTTTCGCACATTGACAAGCAGGGAACAATCGAAGGCACTCCTTACCTGAAGCCGGAGCACCTGGCAGTGTTTGATTGCTCGCTGGCGCCTGCAGGCGGCGGGCGGTCGATTTCGTGGACAGGCCACGTGAAAATGATGGCGGCGACGCAGCCGTTCCTCTCGGGCGCAATCTCGAAGACCATCAACATGCCCGAGGAATCAACAGTCGAAGACATCATGAACGCCTATGTCGATTCGTGGAAGAAAGGCCTGAAGGCGGTGGCCATTTACCGCGATAATTCCAAGCGCTCGCAGCCGCTCTCCGCCGCGGGACAGAAGAAGGACGAGAAGAAAGTGGAGGCCGCAGCTGTGATTGAACCGTTGCAGCGCGAACTCTTCCCACGCGCGGCGCGCGAGAAGCTTCCGGTGGAACGTGCCTCGGTCACGCATAAGTTCAGTGTGGGCGGCCACGAAGGCTACATCACCGTGGGCATGTACGCGGACAATCGTCCCGGTGAAATCTTCATCAAAATGTCGAAAGAAGGCTCAACGCTCTCCGGGGTGATGGACGGACTGGCGCTGACCGTGTCGCTCGGATTGCAGTACGGTGTGCCGCTGAAGGTGTTCGTGGACAAGCTGCTGAATACGCGGTTTGAGCCGTCGGGCATTACGGCGAATCCGAACATCCGCTTTGTTTCTTCCGTTCTGGATTACATCGCGCGGTGGCTGGGGGGAAGATTTATTTCCTCGGACTACTTGAAACTCAGCAGCGCGGCTTCTGTGGAGAACGCCGCGGCGGCCGCTACCGTTGCGGCTGCCACGGCGATGATATCGCCAATGATCGACCCTCTTCCGCAGGAGATGTCGGCTTCCAGGCCGCGTGACGCGCATGAAGGCGCGCCGACCTGCTCCGAGTGCGGCATGCTGATGGTGCCAAACGGGGCGTGCTACAAGTGCGAGAACTGCGGGAGCACCAGCGGCTGCAGCTGAGGCCGAGGAAACAGGAGAAACCAATCATACGATGAGCGGATCCTCTTCCGGTTCAGCACTGGCGCCGCAGCTTGCTCCGGCAAAACCCAAGGCCCGCGGGTTTCTGCGCATCATGCGGCACGGCGTGGGACCCACCTCCCTCTACGTTGTCACCTACCATCGCCTGGACCGCGAAGGAGCGCTTCCGAAGCCGGTACCCGCGGAAGGCGCTTCGGCCTTGATTGATTTGCTGGAACGCATCGGCGTGGACTTCCGGCTGCGGGAAGTGCGCGGCGCGCTCGAAGACATCCTGCGGCTCGGCTCAGCCAATATCCCCGATCTGTGGCTCAGCGACGAGGAGATGGTCGAAAAAGGCCTTGTCGAGAGCTAACAGCAGTTTCTGCCGCCAAGTGGACACTCGACGCGCTAACCGGAGAAGTGAATCTCACTTGTCCGGTTATCCGGCTTACCAGTAGTTAGCCCACCGCTGCCTTGGCTAACTACTGGTGGTAACGTGCTTTCCTTGGCGGATTTCGCCCAGCACACCTCCATTCACGGTCTATGGAGTCTTTTCTTTCGCTGGCTTGGGCGGATTCTGCTTTGGAGCTGGTTGCTGGCGGGGCTGCTGGCGAGTCTGTATTTTCTCCTGCTGTGCAGCGTGCTTTTGTTCGAGTTGCTGGGTTTGTTGAGCGTGCTTCTGCTCCAGCTGTTGTTTTTGAGTTTCGCTGGCGTTTGGCTTGGCCACCTGTTGGTGCTGTCGTTCCTGCTGTTGCTGAAGCTTTTGATGTTCCTGATTTTGTTTCGTCGCCAGCTTTTCCTGTTGCTGTTGATACTTCTGGTTCGTGGCCGCGTTGGCGTTTGCATTGCTCGGCGGCGCGTACTTGTGGGGCTGAAGATCGGTGGCATGACTGTTGGCGTTGGGACGTGCGTCGGCGTTATTTGCTGGACGAGCGTTATTTGCTGGACGAGCGTTATTTGCTGGAGGAGCTTCATTTGCAGTCGCTGTTCTAGCGGGAGCCTTGTAAGGAGCGCCGGCTTCCCTGGCGGGTACCGCACTGCTTTTGAAGTCCGCGGGTTTGGCCGTGGCAGCGATAGGAGGCTTGCCATGATTCGCGGAGGCACGCAATTCCGGGTTAGAACGTGCTCCCTGGACATGCTGCTGTTGCGCGGCCACAGGCGGGGTGTGTCGCTGATTTGAGACAGCTTCTTCTTGAACCGTCGGGCGCTCGTTTCTCCCGCCGTTGCCGCCGTTGTAGCTGACGCGGTTTACAGTGTTGTTGTTCACGACCGTGGTGTTATAGGTGTTGTGAATGATGGTGGTGTTTACGTTATTTACGGTGGTGTTGTAATAAAAGTGATTGTTTTCCCAGCGACCACCTTCGTAGCCGCGACCGCCGTAACCGTACCCGTAATCGACGCCGCCATAAAATCCGACCTCCCGGCCCCAATAACCTTCATGGAAAAAGAACGCACTGCCGCCCCAACCCCAGTAGCCAGGGGTCCACAAGAAGCCGACTTCGGGAGCTTCGACCCATGTGCCCGGCACCCAGTAATAATCGTCATCGGCATAAGCCCAATAGCCGGGCGTCCAGATGTAGCCGTCTCCCGGGATGAGAGGTTGTTCATAAATGGGGAGCGCGGGAGGACCAAACGATACAGAAATCCCGATTTGGGCGAATGAAGCAGCCGCAAGAGCCATCAATATGACTGAGAAAAGCAACGAACGAATCACGACGAGTGTGCGCATTGTGCTTCCTTCTGCCCGATTATCCTGCTTCCGTGAGGTCAATCGGGCCAACTAAGCTCGGTATCTACAATCTGCATTCTGATAAGTGGTTTTGTATGCGCAATCGGAACCCTCGACATTCAAGCGGCCGACGTCGCTTTGCCACCATCACGTAAGTATAGAAATAGCCGATCCTCAATGCTGTTCGGTATAGAACATAATTTTATCTGCTCTTTGCGGACACGTGTTGAGAACACGTTTCCCCACCAACGGAGGGACCCAATGCCAGGTAAACGCACTTATCGGACAAGTGAAATCACTGGCCTGGGCAGGTGTCCCGTAAGCCGACTTAACCGGAATTATCACAAGTGCTGACGATATCTTTCCACACTGGGTAGGGATACATTGACGCGCTAATCGCACACCGACCAATCGCCTGGGCTTCCTCTGAAGGGCAAGCACCTCACTACAATTCATTTACGGGCCGCCTCAGGGAGGGGCTGGCTTCCCCGCCAGGAGACGGGGCAGGCGCCGGACCGCCGCTACAAAAGAAGAGCACTCCAAAGCCAGAATGCGATACCCTCTGCGGAGCAAAATTCCACATTAAGCCGAGGGAAGCCTGACGACGATTCCCAGCGTGAAGAGCAAGTCCGATACGGCGCGGGCGGCTGTGCGCAAGGCCGGGCTGCTCCCGTTCGTCTTCGTGATGTACGCGTACACGACGGCGGGACCGTTCGGGTTGGAGGACCAGGTCACGACGAGCGGGCCGGGGCTGACGCTGCTGTATCACCTGCTCATCCCGTTCTTCTGGTGCATTCCGGTGTCGCTGGTGACGGCGGAGCTGACGACCGCGCTGCCGGTCGAAGGAGGCACGTATCGCTGGGTGCGCGCGAGCTACGGCGACTTCTGGGGATTCCTGGCGGGGTGGTGGAACTGGAGCGCGTCGTTTCTTCTGGGCGGCGCGTACGCGGTGCTCGGAACCGATTATCTGAGCTTCTACTTTCCGTGGATGGTGGGATGGAGGCACTACGCGGTGGCGGTGGGGATCGTGGCGCTGCTGGCGTGGGTGAATGTACGCGGCATCCAGATGGTAGGGGTGGTGGCGACGGTGCTGGAGATTCTCGCGTTGCTGCCGGTTGTGGCGCTTTGCGCCATCGCCGCAACGAAATGGCACCACAATCCATTTGTGCCGTTTATTCCGCCGCATGTGCCGCCGTTCCAAGTTTTCGGCGTGGGACTGGCGCTGGGGCTTTGGCTTTATTCCGGGTACGAACAGATGTCCACCGTCGCGGAGGAAGTGGACAATCCGCAGCGAAGTTATCCGTTGGCTCTGGCCATCGTGGTGCCACTCTCCATCGCGACTTATTTTTTGCCGACGATGCTATCGCTGGCGGCGCTGGGCAACTGGCAGGATTGGAAAACGCGGTACTTTTCGGATGCGGCCCAACTAATTGGCGGGCCGTGGCTGGGATTCTGGATGACGTTTGCCGCAATGGTGACAAACATTTCTATCTTGAACGCGACGGTGCTGACGAGCACGCGTATGCCCTCCGCGATGGCGGAAGACGGCTACCTGCCGCCGGTGCTCACGCAGAAGCACCCGAAGTACGGCACGCCGTGGATCGCGATTCTGGTGTCAAGCGCAATTTACGCGCTGTTGGCGTTTCATACGCTGGTGCAGCTCCTGACCGTCTATATGTGGCTGCGAATCGGGGTAACGATTCTGACCGTGATGGCTGGTTGGAAGATGCGGCAAACGTCTCCAGAAATGAAGAGGCCGTTCCGGATTCCCTGGGGGCGCGCGGGCATGATCTATGTTGTCGGGGCGCCGCTGGCGATGAGCGTTGTGGCTCTGGTGGGAAGCGACCCGTTCGCGCGGCGGTGGGGACCTTTGGCCGTGTTGCTGGGACCGGTGGCGTATTACGCGTTGCGTTTACTACGAAGAGAGAAGATGCCGGCCTGAAGGACGGCGCTACGGGGGAAGCGCAATCTTCAGGTGAGCCAGTCGAGAATTTTGTAGTAAGCGCCGGCAAGCGGGAGCGCCCAGGTATGACCGCTGCGGAGGCCCAAGGGAGCGGTGCGAAAAGGGATGCCGTCGAAGGGAATGTCGTTGGGATCGCCGCAGATAACGCCGGCGAGTTTTGTTCCAAGATAAGTTGCGGCGGCAACGCCGTGGCCCGCATAGCCCACCGAAAAATACATCCCGCCGATTTTTCCAGCGTGGGGCATGACGTCAAAAGCAAAATCGAGCGTGCCGCCCCAGACGTATTCCACTTTGACGTCTCGAAGCTGAGGGTAAACGTGGATCATTCCGCGGCGGAGGATTTCCGCGCTCTTGCGCACGGTGTTTTCGTTTTCGGGAAAAAATGCGGCGCGGCCGCCGAAGAGCATGCGGCGATCCGGCGTGAGGCGGTAGTAGTAGAGGAAATGTTTGGAGTCGTAGATCATGCGGTTGCGGGGGCTCAACTCGCGGGCGAGGGCCTCCGGAAGAATTTCCGTGGCGATGATGTAGGAACCGATGGGGATAACCTTTTTGCGAAGAGCGGGCGTGGCGCTGGTGGTGTAGGCGCCGCTGGCGAGGAAAACTTCGCGTGCGGTGAGCGTTCCGCGGGAAGTATGCAGGGAAAATTTGCGCGCCCCATTCGAGTTCTGTGAATCGATTTTGAGGACGCGCGTGTGATCATGGAGGGAGGCGCCGGCGCGCTGCGCGGCCTGGGCGAGGCCGGCGACGTAGCGGGCGGGGTCTACGCCGGCACTGGTTTCGTCAACCAGGCCGCCGAAGTAGATGCCCGAGCCGATTTCGCCGCGCAAATCGTTTTTCGGGATGATGCGAAGGGCGTGATTGAATTCGCGCTGAATGAGAGCGGCGGCTCTTGCGAAGTCGTCGAAATGGGATTGCTTGACGGCGACCTCCAGATGGCCGGAGCGGGAGAAATCGCAGGCGATATTTTCTTCGCGCACAATTTTTTCCACGCAATCGATGGAGGCAAGCGAGGCAGCGTACATGCGGCGAACGGTTTCCGCGCCGTATCGCGACATCAGCGTGGGAATGGGGAGCTTGAGTCCCGTGAGGACCATTCCGCCGTTACGCGAACTAGCGCCCCAGCCAAAGGTTTCGGCTTCAAGAACGGCGACACGGACTCCGCGTTTGGCCAGCACGCGCGCAGCGGAGAGACCCGTGAAGCCCGCGCCGACAACGGCGACATCCACGCTGCTCGGCAAAGGGCGCGCAGGGTCGCCGGCGGGAATGGAAACGGTTGTGAGCCAATAGTTTTTTTCCGCGATCGGCATGATGGGGTGTTCAAAGTCGGCGGAATCTTAACATGCGCGGGCGCGAGGTAAATATTTTCAAACGGAGCACGAAGAGGGATTGGCCGGAAGAAACTAATCTTTGAGGAATTGCGGAAGTTTGACGATGGAGGGAACCGCCAAATCGCGCATGCTGTTGACGGCTGCTTGAGCGCGGCGGACCTGCTGCTGAATGCCGTGGGCGAACTGGCGTCCCTCGGGAGTCAGAGACGCATTGTCGCGCAGGAGTTCGGAATAGCCCAGGATGGCCGTGAGCGGATTGCTGATTTCGTGGGCCGCACCTGCCGCCAGCCGCCCCAGGGCAGCCATTCTCTGCGACTGGGAAATTTTCGTTTGTACCCCGCGTAAACTATCAAGCGAGGATTCTGTGAGGCTGACCGAACGCACAAGCTCGCGTTCGATGAGGTAGAGCTTGACGAAGACGAGCGAACCCAGGGCCAGCATGGCGCCGAAGATCAAGCGCAGGCGGAATATCAGGATAGGCTCAGGAACCTGGCCGTAGAGATATCCCCAAATCGCGAGCGCGGGAAGAGAAATCAAAGCCAACATCGCAATCCGCGCAGTCCACAAGCGCCGCAGGCCCGGCTTTGTTTCGCGGTCATCCGGGAGCGCAGTCAAATCAGCGCCGCGGCGGCCCGCGGCAAGGAAGGCAGTCAAAGCGATGCCGTAGAACCAGTCGTACGAACTCCCGGTGTAGTAGGCCCCGCGAATCAACGCTAAATTCTGCAGAAGGCCGCCGGCGGCGAAAATGCAAGAGCCGAGAAGAAAAATCGCGTAGAACCTTCTCCATTCCGACTTGCTGTGCCACCACAGGACTACAAGCGTAGAAATGACGGCAAGATGCCCCGCCAGAACGACAGTGGCGTTGGCGGGGTTGTATTTCGTATCGTTATTTACAACCACTGACCAGGGGACCACGAAATAGGCGTAGATACAAATCCACCAGAGCATCAAGAGTAGAAAATCCACGCGGCGCAGACGCAAACCGCGCGCTGCCGACTCTGAGTGCGGGCGGATAGCCAGAGCAGCGAGGACGGGTATGAGCGTGAGAAAGAAAAAGACATCACCGAACAGCGGGCTGACATCGTTCTTGCGGAGCACCAGATCGAAGCAGACCCAGAACAATTGGGAGAACAGGAGCATACAAAAACCAACCGAGTTGAGCACCCAGAACAACCGCACCGCTCCCGTGGCCCGGCGAAAGTTGTCTTGAAATACCAGAAGCACCATGATCACGAAGAGCGCCGGGAGAATGTCGCCGACAAGCGTAAGGTGATCGCGATCCTGAATGAAGAAAGTGGCCGAGATCTGGAGGATGACCAGAACGACGGCTACTCTCAAGTAGATTGCGCTCTTGTCTGCAAACATCGCTTTTGTGATCCTGTTCTTTAACTTCTCCCAGGGAGAAACATCAAATACTGGGCGCTTCAGCGCCTTCGCGTGCAGCCGGCAGGATAACGGTGAAGGCAGCGCCGCCTGCCGGGCGGTTGCGACAAAGAATTTCTCCGCCATGCTGATGGACAATGCCGTAACAGGTGCTGAGCCCGAGGCCCGTTCCTTTGCCGACCGGCTTGGTGGTGTAAAAAGGATCGAAAACACGCTGGGGATCTTTCAGCCCGACGCCGGAGTCGGCAAACTCGATTTCAACCTTGGCTTCATTCGCACGCGTGGTGATGCTGAGAACGCCCGATGCGGCGTCCTCCATGGCGTCGAGGGCATTGGCAATAATGTGCAAGAAAACCTGAAGAAGCTGATTCGCGTCGCCCGTAACCTCCGGAGAATCTCCCAGGTCTTTAAGGTCCACGCTGATATTGGTGCGCCGCGACACGCGGCTTAGTTTCAGAGCGCTGTCGAGCAACGGAACGACGGCCACCGGCGCGTTTTCAAGCGGAGTTTCCCTGGCAAAGCCGAGCATCTTTTGCACCAGGAGGCCCGTGCGACTCGCGTTCTGGTCGATCTTGCCGACCATGTTGCGGGCCCCCTCGTCCGCATTCGGCATGGAAGTGATGCCAGCAGAAAAATCCAGGATGACTGCGGTGGCTTTTTCGATTTCGTGGGCGACGTCGGCCACAAGCTTTCCGAGCGAGGCCAGTTTTTCGCTCTGAATCAAGCGGTCCTTGAAGCGGCCGAGGTTGGCATAAGCGCGGGAAACCTCGACGAGCGAGCGCATCAGATCGACGTGGAGCAAGTCTTGTTTCAGGAAAAGCAGAATCAACATGAACAACATGGTGAAGAGCGTGGTGAGAATTCGAAAATGATGAATCGCGCCGAGTTTTTCTTTCGAAAACAATAAATACGCACCGATGACCGGGGTGGAGAGGGTGGCGCACATGGCTAAACGGCCCGGCCAGAAAACAATCTTGCGGGAGGCAATCGAGGCCGGCTCCGCAGGGGTTGGCGCAGGCGCGGGTACGGCAGGGAAAAGCTTCCAGCCGGCAAAACCAAGAAAGGCAAACCACGCGAGAGCCGCGATGAGCGGCAAATCATAGACGCTACCGGTGTAGTACTTGTTCAGGTCGATGGCAACATTACTCAACATGGAGGCGACGGTGTAAAGCGCGGCGGCGCCAAAGTAGTGCATATATAAAATGCGCCAGGGCCCGCGTGTGCGCAGCGCATTGAGCCCGAGGACCACGAGAAAGATCTGATTTCCGATGGCGTCAATGACGTTGAAATGAAAGTTGTAAAGGCCCTGATCGTTGACCGCGATGCGATAGCAAAGCACCCAGAAGACATAGATATAGAGCCAGTAGGCGACGAGCAGGAACAAGTCCAGATAACCCAGCATGCGCGGCCGGCTGGAGTCTTCCAGATGAGGAGCGACGACAATCGCGGAGATCATCGGAACAATTTTCAAATAGAGAAGCACGTCCCCTACCGGCAGATCGGGGACGGGCCGCCGCAACCAGACTTCAAAGTAGGCCCACATGGACAGGCTCGAAAACCAGATTGCAAAGCCCAGTGACATGAAGAGCCAGAAGACGCGGACGCGGCCCCGGCTGGCGAGGCCATTGGCGAACATCACTCCGGCCGCGGAGCCGACGAGAAAGAGCTGGGTGAGGTCCCCGAAAGCCGTCAAGGCATAACTCGGGCGAGACGTGCGGGCGGCCAGGGCAGCGATGCCGATGAGGAGAATGGAAAAAGCGAACCAGAGTTGCAGACCGAGAAAGCTATTTTTCCTCGGGGCGGCTGTCGGAAAAGTGTCCGATGCCGAAGCGCCCTTTGTCGCTTCGAACGAAGAAGCAATGCTCAATTGAGCTTCCGTTGATGGTGAGCGCAACACCATTAAGAAATACCACTTCCATTTTCCCCCGAGCAGTGCCCCATCGGCAGTACGAGTTAAGGGAGTGCCACCAATCGGTCATATAGAAAGCGGTAAGCGAGGCTTGGCCGGACGGGCTCGGAGAGGATCTAGGAGCTGCGAAGTACCAAGAGCGTGATCTCAGGAGGCACGCCGATGCGGACAGGAGCACCTACGGTACCGAGGCCACGGTTAACGTAGAGATTGGCTGCCGGGCGCTGGAGAATCGAGGCGGGCAGAAAGGTCTGCGAAACCACCGACTGCGAGGAAGCAAAAAGAGGGCGATGGTAAAGGCCGGCGACGTAGTCGGTGATAAACCGCGCGGGGCTGAGACGGTGGTCGAGGATCTCCACCTGGATCTGGCCGCCGTGGGTGTGCCCGGCGAGGGAAAGCTCGACGCCAAGCTCGGCGGCGCGATTGAAGGAATTGGGATTGTGCGAGAGAAGAATGTTGGGCATATCGCGGCGAACCAGCGGCTGAAGTTGTGCGAGCGCTTGGACCTTCCGGCCGCCGGGCGTGCGCTCGCGCTGATAGTCAACGCCGATGAGATTGAACTGTGCGCCCCGGAATGTGAGCTGGGCATTTTCCTGGCGGAGAAGCTTCATGCCTGCTTGGCTGAAGAGGCGTTGGGCTTCGTCTTCGGCGCGGGCGTAGATTTCATGATTGCCATTGCAGCCCCACACGCCCAGCGGCGTGCGAAGCTGGCGAATTTCGTCGATGCAATCGGCGAGCGGGTCGCCGGCGCCCGTGATGAAGTCACCCGTAACCACGGCGAGATCGGCGCCCAATTCGTTGGCCATGTCCACGGCGCGGCGAACTTCGGAGCGGGACATGTAGCCGCTCAGGTGGATATCACTCAGCTGAACGATTCGCATGCCGTCCAGTGCGGAAGGAAGCTTGTCGACGGGAATCTCGACGCGGCGAATCGTGTACTTCAGGCGCTCAGCGGCAAAGCCGTAGGCGGCGCAGAGGAATGGTGAAACGCCGGCGACTGCGGTGGCGCTCTTGAAGAAGTAGCGGCGGGAAGGATCGCGCAGAAGTTCAATAGCGCGGCGAGACCCAGAGACGGCCAGAGTGGCGCGGATCGGCCGGGGTGAGGCAGGCGCCGGCAGCGATGAGCGCCGAAGCAGGGTCCATAACCGGTCCAGGCCGTGGACCAGGATTACAGCGAGAAAGGCAAACAACGCGCTGAAAAACCAAAGACCGGAAAGCATGGTGATCAAGGTACCGCGCGGAATGATATGACCCTGACCAATGCGAAAACCGTCGGCAGTTGCCGCAATCACCAGGACCAGGGCAATCACATAAAGGGAGCGGACGGCGGCGCGCAGGGCGGGATTGCCCCAATTCGCAGAGATGCGCCAAAGAGAGCGAAACCAAAAGCGCTGTGAAAGGAAGAGCAGTGTCCCAACGCCAAAACCAATAGCAATTCGCAGCAGCAGCCAGCCCCAGTTCACGGTATGGATTCCCCCAAGTGTAAAGAACTAGCTTATCACGCGTGAGGCCCGGTGTTATTCCGTGTGACCCGAGCATAAATCCCCAGAAACATTATGACCCGCGAGAAGGCGAGCAGCGCGTTAGCTCCAAATGCCACCGAAGAAGTCAAGATGCGGCTCCTCACGGAAGCTGAATCCGCCGAAGACGCCCGTACACCGTGTGTAGGAAGCGCAGAAAGATGGGATGCTTTCCGGCAGGAGCCGGAGCGTCCGATCGGCCGCAGCAGAAGTCGCCGGGACCACAGGATGACACAGTGCAGATGAGTCTTTCCGCAAGCTCTGAAACCGCGCCTAGCCCCCGCATTTGTGGGATGAGCTTGAGTTAGCTGTCAAAAGCATTAATGACATAACTAGTTCCGTACGCCGCTTTTCGCAAATCCTTACAAAATTCAAAGATTTGTTAGGATGAATCCAAGTCCCCTCTTGCGCAATGTAGTGGGGTAACGCGCTGTGCGCATCCACTCGTCAACACCGAGCACAAAATGAACAGGCCTCGAAACGGGATCCAAATTTTGGTCGTGGACGATTCCGCGTTCTCGCGGAAGCTCCTGGAGCATGCGCTCTCGGACGAACCGTACACGCTCTTTTTTGCAGAAAGCGGCGAAGAAGCGCTGCGGCTCTTCCAGGAACGCCGGCCTGCAGTGGTCATCACGGACTGGATGCTGCCGGACTCTTCCGGGCCGGAGCTTTGCAAGCGAATCCGGTCCGATGCGCAGAACTCTTACACTTACATCATCTTGTTGACCAGCATGACGGAAAAAGACAGCGTGGTGAAAGGGCTGGCTGCGGGAGCGGATGATTATCTCACCAAGCCGTTCGACGCGAGCGAACTGCTCGCGCGCATCGGCGTGGGGCGGAGAATTATTGACCTGCACCGCGAGATCGAGGAGAAAAACAGGCTCCTGGAAGAAGCGGCGCGAACGGATCACCTGACGGGGCTGGCGAACCGCCGGGCGATCGAGGAGTGGGCGACGCGGCAACTGCGCGGAGCCGCACGGCACAGTTTTCCACTGTGGGTGGTGCTCGCGGACTTGGATTCGTTCAAGAGCATCAACGACAGTCATGGGCACGATGCCGGCGATACGGTGCTCCAGAAGTTCGCGGAAATACTAAGGGAGAATACACGAGCATCCGATCTGTGCGGGCGGCTAGGCGGCGACGAATTCCTGCTCATTCTCACGCACGTCGAGAGAGAAAACATCGAATTGACGCTCGACCGTTTGCGCGAGCAATTTGGGTCGCAGATATTTGCGTTTAACGGGCAGAAAGCAAAAGTAACGGCAAGCTTTGGCATCGCCGGCTTTCAAGGCGGAGAAGCACCGGAAATCAGCGCGCTCGTACGCCAAGCCGATAAGGCGCTCTATGCGGCCAAGCGGGCAGGCCGTAACCAGGTCAAGGTCGAGCCCCGCTGAAGAATTTCCCTCCGAGCTTCGCTCTCCCCTGAGTTTGTTTACGCGCTCCGAACTGTGGTATGAGTTCGTGCGTGCGTGTTTTTCGGAATGGATGAGGGATTCACAAAGATGGCGTTTTTGAGCGGTGGGATCGCGGTAGTGACCGGCGCGGGATCGGGGATTGGGCGCGCGCTGGCGAAGCAGTTATCCGCTGCCGGATGTGGACTGGCGCTGGCGGACATTGACGAGAAGTCCCTGGTGGAGACCGCCGGTATGCTCCCGGGAAAAGGAGCAGGAGTCTCGACACATGTCTTGGATGTCGCAGACGAGGCAGGCGTCAGCGCTTTTGCGGAGGACGTGAACAGCAGGCACGGCCGCGTGACGCTATTGATCAACAATGCGGGAGTGGCGCTGCACGGAACATTTGAGGAGTTATCGCTCGATGATCTGCGCTGGCTGATGGGGATCAATTTCTGGGGGGCGGTTTACGGCGTTACATATTTCCTGCCGATGCTGAAGCGGCAGCCGCGCGCGCATATCGTGAATCTTTCGAGTGTATTCGGGATTGTCGCGCCTGCGGGACAGACGGCGTACGCCGCGAGCAAATTTGCGGTGCGCGGGTTTACGGAAGCGCTGCGGCACGAACTGGAAGGGAGTACGGTCTTTGTTTCATGCGTGCACCCGGGAGGAATTCGCACGCCGATTGCTGAGCGGGGGAGGCTGGGGACGCACGCACCGAAGACGAGAAAAGACGAAAGCGTTTCGCGGCTGGCGCAACTTGCGAAAACGTCGCCGGAGGATGCAGCGGCGCGAATCCTCCGGGGCGTTGAGCGGCGAGAGCCGCGAATTCTGATCGGCTTGGACGCTCGCCAGATCGACATCATGCAGCGGCTTCGCCCGGCGACATACTGGAAATCGCTGTCTCGTAGAATTCAAGATCCGTCAATCACGCCTTGAAGATTTTGACGCGATTCGCGGCCCGGGATATACTCCGCGGCGAGATCGACTAGATTGCAGGTGAGGAGAAAGAATGGCGTTTGCGCGCGCGGCGAAGACAGGGGAAATTGCGCCGGGAACGATCAAAGAATTTCAGGTGGAGGGGAAAGCCGTTGCTGTGGCCAATGTTGATGGAAAGTTTTACGCCATCAGCAACACATGCTTGCATCGGGGCGGACCGCTGGGACAAGGGCCGCTGGAGGGTAAAATTGTTACATGTCCATGGCATGGCTGGGAATACGATGTGACGACGGGGAAGATCAGCCAGAACCCAGCGGTTGGGGTCAGCAGCTATCCCGTAGAGGTTCGAGGAGATGAAATCTTCGTCAATGCCGGATGACGATCTCCTCAAGCAATAGAAAACAGGAAAGTTACAGTACTTTTGGTCCCAGAAGCACTTCCGCGCGAGCCGTTCACTGGAAAGCCAATTTCCGCTAACCCTAACATTTTGTTTCGCTTTTTCCTCGACCACGTGTATATTGCTGCCGACTCGAAGCCTCGATGGCGACTCCGACCGCGCAACGACACTGCTGGATCTTTAGCGCCGACCCGCACCACTACCACTGGGATACGCTCTTTGTGAAGGGTAAGGAGATGTGGGACGGTGCCGGCGCAAAGCCCGACGCCATTCGTGCGCTCAAGCAGGTCCGGAAAGGTGACCGAGTACTCTGCTACCACTCGGCGCCGGAGCGTTCGCTGTACTCGATCGCGGAAGTGACCCGGGACCCTTACCCTGATCCGCACGACCATAAAGGGAAGAATTTGGTGGCGGACCTGCGCTCGTTTGAGCGGCTGCCGCGGCAGGTGTCGCTGGCGGAGATGCGGGCCAATCACGCGCTGCGAAAAATGAAACTCCTGAAAAACGTGCGAGTGCTCATTTCATCGATCACTGACATGGAGTATCAGGAAATTCTGCGCATGGCCGGAATTGTTGCCACGCCGGGGATTCCACTCCCCTGACGCGCCATTCGGCGGCGGGGTGACGCCGGAGCTCCAGGCGCGAGAACTACACTGAGGTGAAAGATGGCTGTATCTGGCCGTTCGGGTATTATCGTCTTCTGCCTTACCGCGTACATGACGCTTCTTCCGCAAAATCCGCGCAAAAACGATGTGCTCGAAGGGGTTCCTTCGGGGAAGACGCGCGTGATTGACCTGAGCTACGCGATTAACGACAAGTTGGTGCCATGGCCCGGCGATACGAAGTGGTTTGAGGCCAAGATCAACGCCACCGTGGAGAAGAACGGGTATTTCACGCGCAGTTTCTGGATGCTGGAACACTACGGCACACATCTGGATGCGCCGGTTCATTTCCCGCCGGGGAAAATGACGGTGGACGAGATTCCGGCGCGAAAATTGTTCGGGCCGGCGGTGGTACTCGATGTGCGGGCAGAGAGCGCGAAAGACGCGGATTACCGGGTTACGGCGGCGCTTGTGGAAGAGTGGGAGAAGCGCCACGGGCGGATTTCCGAGGGCGCCATCGTGCTGCTGCGGACGGGATGGGCATCGCGCTGGCCCGATGCGCAGCGTTACCGGAATCAGGATGCGCAAGGGCGAATGCACTTTCCGGGATATTCCGTGGAGGCGGCGAAACTCCTGGTTGGACGGAAAATCAGCGGGTTGGGCTGCGATACGCTGAGCATTGACTATGGTGCGTCCGAAGATTTTGCAGTGCACCACGTGGTGCTGGGGGCGGGCTTGTACCAACTCGAAAATCTCGCCGACTTGAGCGAGGTTCCGGAGGCGGGCGCATTTCTGGTGGTGGCGCCGATTAAGCTCGAAGGCGGGTCGGGCGGACCCGTGCGGGTGTTTGCGTTGCTGCCCTGAAGCGGTGCAGATTCCAGCAAGCATTTTCGGCGTTTCTTGCGTCGGATGGGGTGGATTTCTTCTAGGGGTGGATTTATGAAAATAATCTGGTTCGCAAGGACCGCAGTGGTGGTGATGTGCGCCGCCGTGTTTGCGGCAGCGGCAGCGCGTGCACAGGAATTTCCCGTGGCGGCACGCACGTTGAAGAATGGGATGAAGGTCCTGGTGCAGAGCGACCACGGCATTCCGAATGTCGCCCTGTACATTTTTTACCGGATCGGCTCGCGCAACGAGCGGCCGGGCACGACGGGGCTGTCGCATTTCTTCGAGCATATGATGTTCAACGGGGCGAAGAAGTACGGTCCAGGCGAGCTCGACCGGGTGATGGAAGCGAACGGGGGCTCGAACAATGCGTATACGACGCAGAACGTGACCGTTTACCAGGACTGGTTTCCGCGCACGGCACTGTCCACGATTTACGACATCGAAGCAGACCGGATTCGGGATTTGAACTTTGAGCCACAAAAGATTGAGTCGGAGCGCGGAGTGGTGGCAAGCGAGCGGCGGCTCAGCGTGGATAACAACAATAACGGCATTCTCGACGAACAACTGTGGGCGACTGCATATGTGGCGCATCCGTATCAGTGGCCGGTGGTCGGATGGATGAGCGACATCGAGCACTGGACGATGGAAGATTTGAAGCACCACTTCGAGATGGGCTACTCGCCGAGCAATGCGACGATGGTGGTGGTCGGCGACGTGACGCCGGAGGAAATTTTTCAGCTTTGCGAAAAATATATCGAGCCGATTCCGTCGCACGCGCCTCCTCCGCCGGTAACCACCGTCGAGCCGGAGCAATTGGGCGAGCGGCGGCTGGTCGTGCACAAACCGGCGGAATTGCCGCTGCTGATCATCGGGTATCACGTTCCGAAGACCAACAATCCGGATTTCTACGCGCTGAATATTCTGCGCACGGTTCTGTTCCAGGGAGAGAGTTCGCGGATGTACCAGCGGCTGGTGGACAAAGATCAGATCGCGCTGTCGGTGGAGAGCCAGGTCGAGAACGGATTTGACCCCACGCTGCTGGAGATTACCGCGCAGCCAAAACAGGGCGTGGATCCGCAGGCCTGCGAGAAAGCCATCTACGAGGAGTTAGAGCGAACGAAGAATGCGCTGATCTCGGATCAGGAGCTCGAGAAGGCGAAAAATATCCGGCTCGTCGAGTTTTACCGGCAGATGCGAACGATCAGCGGCCGCGCGAACACGATTGGGACCTACGAAGTGTTTTTTGGCGACTACGACAGGTTGTTCGAAGCGGCGAAGAACTATGGGGCGGTAACAAAGGAAGATGTGCAGCGTGTGGCGAAAACGTATTTCGGGGCGAATAACCGCACGGTGGCGACGCTGCTTCCCGAGAATGAGGGGAAAGCAAAACAATGAAACTCACAAATACGCTGCGTCTCCTGGTTCTGGCGGCGATCGCGATGACGGCTTCGCCGGCAATTTTTGCGCAGGCGCTGCGTTTGCCGTCCCATGAGAAAGTCGTCTTGAAGAATGGGCTCACTTTGTTGCTAATGGAAAAACACGGCGTCCCAATGGTGAGTTTTTCGGCGATCTTGCAAACGGGGTCTGCCGCTGATCCCGCGGGACAGGAAGGCATCGCTTCGGTTACGGCCGCACTGCTGCGGAAGGGCACCAAGAGTCGCACGGCGCAACAATTCGCTGCCGATCTGGACTTCATCGGCGGATCCTTCAACGCCGGTGCGAGCGCGGATTTCACCAGCATTTCCGCGGAGTTTTTGACGAAGGACCTGGCGCGCGGGCTGGATCTTTTTGCGGATGCCGTGCTGCACCCGACGTTTCCACAGAACGAAGTCGAAAAGCTCCTGGCGCAAGACATCGATGGGGTCAAGGAGGCAAAGGACCAAGCGCAAGCGGTTCTGGGGATCTACTACGACGCGTATTTATTGAGCGGGCATCCGTACGGACGGCCCCAGAACGGCGATGAAATTTCGTTGAAGAACATTCAACGAGGTGCGATCGCGAAATTCTATGAGACCTACTACGCTCCGGGAAACACGATCTTGGCGGTGGCCGGAGATTTTAATGCCGCTGAAATGCGAAAGAAGCTGGAGGATGCGCTTGGTGCATGGCTAGCGCAGAAGTTTCCGGCAGTTTCCATTCCGGTGGCCGCGGCTGTAAAGGGCAAGCGGCTGCTGCTTATCGACAAGCCGGACGCCACACAAACGTATTTTGCGATCGGAAACTTGGGGACGGCAGTGAATGATCCGGACCGGGTGGCGATCCGCGTCGTGAATACGATCCTGGGAGGGCGATTCACGTCCATGCTGAACCAGGCGTTGCGCGTGGATTCGGGGCTGAGCTACGGAGCCGGGTCCGGATTTGATTCGCGGAAGACGCCCGGGCCGTTTGGGATATTCAGTTTCACAAAGAACGCGTCGACGACCCAAGCGCTAGATTTGGCTTTGCAGGTATTGCAAAAGCTGCATAAGGAAGGGGTAACGCCGGAGCAGTTGGCGTCAACGAAGAGCTACATCAAGGGACAGTTTCCGCCGACGCTCGAGACTTCAGGGCAATTGGCGCGGCGCATTGCGACGGACGAGTTCTACGGATTCGACGACAGCGAGGTCAACCAGTTGGAAGCCAGGATCGACGCAGTGACGCCGGAAATGGCGCGGCAGGTGATTCAGAAACATTTTCCGCTCGACAATCTTGTCTTCGTGCTGATTGGGAAAGCTTCAGCGATCGGGCCGGCAGTGCAGAAGTACGCGGAGAAGCAGGATGCGCGTCCAATCAGCGAGCCGGGCTTCTGGCCACCACCGGCCGCCGCGAAGAGTGCGGCGAATTAGCCTGCACCGATAAATTTAAGGTGCGGAGTCCCGGCGATCGACGTTAAGGAACCGGGTCGCGCGCTTCTTATTTGCGGACTTTGCTTCTGAGAGTTTTCGAAAGCATCCAAGTGAACAGTTCAGGCTCGGCGTAGGCTTTGTCCCAGGAGTTGTGTCCTACGCCGGGATATTCGGTGTAGCGCGTCTCTCCGCCGAGCTCCTTCAAGGCTTCCGCCATGCGGCGCGATTCGGTTACAGGAACGGTGTCATCCATAGCGCCGTGGAAAATCCAGACAGGCGTGTTGCCGCCGATTTGCTTTGCGGCATCGGTGTAGGGCTTTTTTTCTTGTGGAGAGTGGACGCGAGCCTCTTCGGGACGAAGAATGCCGCCGCACACGGGCGCGAGCGCGGCGAATTTTCCCGGATATTTCGCGGCAAGATGCCAGGTGCCGTATCCCCCCATGGAAAGTCCGGTGAGGTAGATACGCCGGGGGTCGCCCTGAAATTCCTTTTCGGCCTGGGCAAGCGCGGCCATGGCGACATCGTCCATCGGCGGGTCACTCCACCAAACGTTTTTCCGGCATTGAGGCATCACCACAATGGCGGAAAACCTGCTTCGATTCACGCGGATCGCGGAGCCGATGCCGATATCGGTCTGGGCGAGTCCATCATCGCCTCTCTCTCCGACGCCATGAAGAAAGAGAATGACCGGCCACTTTTTGTTTGGCGTCCAATCGTCAGGAACGAAAACCTGGTATTTGTATTTTGTGCCAGCCAGGGTCACGGTGCGGTCGAGGAAACCAGTCTCCGGAATTTTTGCACGAGCAGGCGCTGCCAAGAGCGCTGTGATGAATGAGAGAAACACGAGCGGCAAAATGCCATCAGGCAGGGACGCGCGCACCAGACACCTCCGAAATTCGAACTGTAACATGAGTTTTTCGAAAACGATGAGGAGAAGCCGCTAGCTTTTCGCGAAGCAAGTGCGAGGGAAAGGCCCTCGTCGGCGCGTCTGTGCTATTTTGGAAGGCGATTCTTCTCATGCCGGAACTTCCCGAAGTCGAGACGCTCGTACGCGGGCTACGCCAGAGTATTCTTGGCCGGCGCATTCTGTCTGTAACGCTGGGGAAAACGGATTTCATTGATGATCCGGCCGCGCTGGAACGGCACTTGCCCGGAAGACAGATTGCGGCCGTCGAGCGATATGGAAAATTCATGCTGCTGCGGCTCATGCCGCCCGTGGGAGTTGGGACCAGCGGCCCTGCGACGAACGGCGGAGCGAATTGCAAAGAAACTTCTGAATCCTTGCTTGTACATCTTGGGATGACGGGGCACATCGCGCCGCATCCCGCTGCGCAACCTTGCGAAAAGCATACACACGCGTGTTTCCTGCTCGATGACGGGCGCGAGCTGCGTTACTCGGATGCGCGGCGTTTTGGGCGCCTGGCGTATCTAGCCGGCAAGGCGCTCGAAGAGGAATTGCGCGGGTTCGGGGCCGATCCGCTCGAAGTGAGCGCGGAGGAATTTGTAGCGCGCATACGGGCGCGGAGGGCACGAGTGAAGGCGCTGCTGCTCGATCAGGGCGTGCTGCGGGGCGTGGGGAATATTTACGCGGACGAGAGTTTGTGGAGGGCAAAGATTCATCCGGCGCGCCTGGGAGCGCACTTGACGCGAAAGCAGGCTGAAACGCTGCACCATGCGCTCCGCGCCATCCTGGAAAAAGCGATCGTGATGCGCGGGTCGTCGATCTCCGATTTTCTTGACGCCGAGGGCGAGCCGGGAGAATATCAGCGGCGCCATCGGGCGTACGGACGCGAAGGGAAGCCATGCTACAGGTGCGGGACGCGGATCCGGCGAGCGATTGTGGCCGGGCGAAGCAGCTATTTTTGTCCCCGTTGCCAGCCAGTTCCGAGAGGTTCCGCGCTGACGCTTCTTTTGCCCAAACGGAGAACCAAGCGGCGGAGAATGGCCAATCGCTCGAGACGCAACAAGCAGAGATCGCTGCCATCTTGAGTTTCAAGTTATTTATTTTGGAGGAAACGCATGAAGACACGCCGGATCGCTCTGCTCGCGGTTGTCGTGATATTTGTGCTTGCCGCGGAGCGCGGAGGAAGGGCGGGACTGACTGCGGATGAAGCGAATCCCAACTCGGCTGCAGACACCAAAATCCTGAGCGAGATTCGCGAGCACAGCGAGGTGATGCAGAACCTCGAATATCTATCGGACAACATCGGGGCGAGGCTGACGGGCTCGCCGCAGCTGAAACAGGCGAGCGAATGGACCCGGGAAATGTTTCAGAAGTACGGTCTGACGAATGCGCACCTCGAGCCGTGGACGATTTCGCATGGATGGACGCGAGAGACAGCGCGGGCGAGCATCCTAAGCCCCGCGGCGCATCCGCTGACGATCGCAGCGGCGGGATGGTCGCCGAGCACGCCCGGGGTGGTGCGCGGGACGGTGGTCTATTTCGACGCGAAGAAGAAAGAAGACTTCGCGAAATTCCACGGAAAACTGAAGGGCGTGATCGTCATTTACCAGGAGCCGCAGAGCTTGTCGCCCCCGAGGAGAAACGCGCCATCACCGGTGCAAAGGCCGATGCAAGCGCCTCCACCTGCTTACGGAGAGCCGCCCGCCCCTTCGCCGTTTGCCGTCGAAGAGGAAGCGGCGCGCGCACGCACGCAGTTTTTCAAGGACGAAGGGGTGGCTGCCATACTGCGCGATTCGAACAAGCCCCACGGCTTGCTGAACATGACCGACATTAGTAAGGAACCTTTTGACGTGGGAGAGATTCCGACGGCGTTTGTCACCGGTGAAGGCTACCGCATGATCTGGCGGATGATGAAGCACGGAACCGTGCAAGTTGAAGTGGAGATGAAGAATTCGTTCAGCGACAAACCGGTAGAGGTGTACAACACGGTCGCGGAGATTCGCGGAAGCGAAAAGCCGGAGGAAGTGGTGATCCTGGGCGCGCACCTCGATTCATGGGACCTGGCCACGGGCTCAACGGACAACGGGACAGGCTCGATGGCGGTGCTCGAAGCGGCGCGAACCCTCGCGAAGCTCGATCTGAAACCGAAGCGCACGATCCGCTTTGTGCTGTTCACCGGAGAAGAAGAAGGACTGGTCGGGTCAGTGAAATACGTGGAAGCGCACAAGAACGACTTAGAGAAGATCTCCGCGGTGCTCGTGCATGACACGGGGACAGGCCGTGTGCTGAAGCTCGGGCTGCACGACAACTATCAGGACCGGGAACTGGTAGATCAGGTTCTGGCGCCGCTGCGCGAGTTGAATTTGCTTGAGCCGAGTACCGCGCGCTCGTTCGGCACGGACCACGCTTCTTTTGACGACGTGGGCGTACCGGGCTTCTTCTGCATTCAGGACGGGGCGGAATATTCGCAGACGCACCACAGCCAGTCGGACACATTCGACAAAGTGTGGCAGGGCGACCTGAATCAGGGGGCGCAGGTACTGGCGGCGTGGGCGTACAACACGGCGCAGCTCCCCGGGATGCTGCCAAGGCGGCCGCTGCCCTACCGGCCGTCCAAGGACGCCGCGAAGACGGACGCCGCGAAAACCGAATCTCCAAAGCCGGATCCGATTGCGGAGATGGACACGAAAATTCTGGAGCAGGTGAAAGCGGACCAGGTGGAGCTGAAGGCGAGCCTGAGTTATCTGGCGGATCGCATCGGGCCGCGGCTGACCGGCACGCTGCAGCTCGACCAGGCGAGCCACTGGGCGGAGGGGCAATTCAAAGCGTTGGGATTGGCCAATGTTCACCTCGAGCCGTGGACGATTGCCAATAGTTGGACGCGCGGAATAGCGACGGGGCGCGTGATTGCCCCGGCGGCGCAGATGTTGACGCTTGCGGCGGCGGGATGGTCACCAAGCACGGATGGGACAGTGCGCGGAGCGGTGACGGGAATTGAGGTGGAAAAGCCCGAGGACCTGGAAAAATACAAAGGAAAACTGAAAGGCGCGATCGTGCTGGTCGGGCGCCCGGGGGAAATGGTGCCGCCGCAAAATCCGCTGCTCACGCCCTGGGAGGAGAGCACGATTCCTGTGGCGCATTCAAAAAGTGAGACACCGTTCGATTACCGCGCTTACATCCAGCTACTCAGGGCGGAAGCGGAGTTCTTCTCGCAAGAGAAGGTGGGAGCGGTGCTCTTCTCATCGGAGAAGGCGTATGGCCTGATGAACATGATCCCGGTCAGGCGCGACTATCAGCCGGGACTGTATCCGGCCGCGGTGATCACCCAGGAAAACCAGCACCTTTTGTGGCGATTGCTGGACGCAGGGCCGGTGGAAGCGGAGGTTAACATTCAGAACACGTTCAGCGGGAAGCCGATGGACGTGTACAACACAGTCGCGGAAATTCGTGGGAGCGAAAAGCCGGAGGAAGTGGTGATCATCGGCGCGCATTTAGATTCCTGGGATTTGGGGACGGGCGCAACGGACAATGGCACGGGCTCAATGGCAGTGCTGGAAGCGGCGCGAGCGTTACAGAAACTGGGCGTAAAGCCGAAACGCACAATCCGGTTTGTGCTGTTCACCGGAGAAGAGCAGGGCCTGAACGGATCGAGAGAATACGTGAAAGCGCACAAGGAAGAACTGGGGAAAATTTCAGGAGTGCTGGTGCACGACAGTGGCACGGGAAAAGTGCTCACGGTCGGATTGATGGCGAATTACGGCGCGCGGGAGACGATGGACCGTGTGCTGAATCCCCTGGCACGGGCCAAGGATGTGGGACTGGCGGAGCCGAGCCTGCGAACGGAAGGCGGAACGGACCATGTGCCGTTCGATGATGCAGGCGTGCCCGCATTCTGGTGTGTGCAAGACAACGCGGACTACGATCAAACGCACCATTCGCAGGCGGATACGCTCGACCGCGTGCGCTGGGATGATCTGACAGAAGGCGCTCAGGTGCTGGCGGTTTTCGCCTACAACGTGGCGCAGTTGCCGGAGATGCTGCCGAGAAAGTCTTCGCAAAGCGCATCGGGAAAGCGCTGACGGCGGAAAAATGCGAGCCGTCCTACAGAGGGTGAGCCGCGCGCGGGTAATCGTGGAAGGTCGCGTGGCGGGTGAAATCGGAGCTGGGCTTCTGATCTTACTCGGCGTCGGCAGAGATGACATTTCAGCGGTGGCGGCTTCGTTGGCGGAGAAGGTGGTCAACCTGCGAATCTTCGAGGATGCGCAAGGGAAAATGAACCGCTCGTTGCTGGAGACCCGGGGAAGCGCGCTGGTTGTGTCGCAATTCACTTTGTATGGTGATGCGCGCGGGCAGCGGAGGCCAAGCTACATTGCAGCCGCCCCGCCGGAAAGGGCGAAAGCGCTGTACGAAGAATTTAGCGCCGCGCTGCGCGGGTTTGGCGTGAACGTGGCGACGGGAATTTTTCAGGCGATGATGTCGGTGGAGCTGGTGAATGAAGGGCCGGTCACGATCCTCCTTGATTCAGACAAAACTTTCTAAGAACCCGCGTCCTCCACAAAAGGAGAAACACTGGACGAAGGTCAGGGTGCTGCGGGAATTGAAAAATCTCGCGAATCCCAAAGTGCGGGAGAAGATGGCGTACTTTGGTGTGAACGTCCCAAAGGCCCATGGGATTTCCGCGCCGGTATTGCATGCGCTGGCGCGGCGCATCGGCAAAAATCACGAACTGGCGGAAGAGATCTGGGCAACGGACATTCATGAAGCACGCATCCTCGCGACGCTCATCGGGGAGCCCGGCAAAGTGACTTCCGCTCAAATGGAGCGATGGGCCCGCGATTTTGACTCGTGGGACGTGGTGGATGCCGCCTGCTGCTACCTCTATGCGCAGGCGGCTCCCGCTTGGGTCAAAGTCAATCAATGGAGCCGACGGCGCAAGGAGTTTGAGAAGCGAGCGGCTTTTTCACTGGCCGCGTATTTGAGTTACAAAGATAAGACGGCTGTGGATGCGCGATTCGAGCGGTTCTTGCGAGTGATCGAACGCGAAGCGTGGGACGAGCGGAATTTCGTGCGCAAGGCGGTGAACTGGGCGCTGCGGAACATCGGCAAGCGGAACCTGCGGCTGAATCGCGCGGCGATTCTGACGGCGGAGAGAATCCGGCGGCAGGGGTCGCGATCGGCGCGGTGGATTGCGGCAGATGCCTTGCGCGAATTGAAGAGTGAAGCAGTTCAGCGGCGATTGCGGCGGAAGGTGGCGTGAGGAAATGGCAGCAGCGGCCAAACAAAGTCAATTGAAAATTCGGCGAGCGCGGCGCGGCGATGCGCCGCGAATTGCCGAGTTGAGCGGGCAACTGGGGTATCCGGCGACAGCGGCGCAAATTGCGCAGAGATTGCGAGGACTAAAACCCGCGACGCAGCACGCGGTGTTTGTCGCGGATTTGTCGGGCAGCGGCGTGACAGGATGGCTGCACGTGAGCGTCGCACATCTCGTGGATAGCGAGCTCCGCGCTGAGGTTAATGGGCTGGTTGTGGGGGAAGGGCAGAGAAGCCTGGGTGCTGGAGCGCGGCTGCTGGAAGCAGCCGAGGAGTGGGCGCGCAAGCGGGGCTGCAAGAGCATGTCGGTACGGTCGAACGTGATCCGGGAACGCGCGCACAAATTCTATGTGCGCCAGGACTACGAGCATTACAAATCGCAGAAAGCTTTCCGCAAACCGTTGTAAATCCGGAGCAAATAATGTCCGGTAGTTACGATTGCGAACCGCGCGGCGGTGCGGCTGGCAAAGTATATCGCATCACGATATACTGGAAATATGGCAATGCAGATCACCACACCCGAATACCGGGCGCTCGCGGAACTCCGCTACCGCATCCGGCTTTTCCTGCGCGAAGGGGATGCCCTTGCCCATGCGGCGGGCCTCGAGCCGCAGCAATATCTGCTGCTGCTGGCGATCCGCGGATTGCCGGAAGGTGAAGAGGCTACGGTGCGGACACTGGCAGAGCGGCTGGCACTGAAGCACCACAGCGTTGTGGAGCTCGTTGATCGGTTGGAGGCGCACGGGTATGTGGCCCGGTCGCGCAACCGAGAGGACCGCCGGCGTGTGCTGGTGTCGCTGTTGCCCCGCGGGGAGCGGTTGCTCGAGCAGGTTGCGCGTCACCGCATCAGCGAGCTTCGCTCGAGCGGCCATCAACTCGTGCACGCGATCGAAGAATTGCTCGAACACACGCGCGGCACGCTACGCAGGAAAAAATCCAAGAACACGGCGGCAAGGGGAACGCGAAATAGACGTGGGTAAGTACCGCGAAGCGGATTTCCGGACACGCATGCCACACGATGGAGACAACAACTACGCCTTAGTCCTTAGGGCCGCAGCTCATGCTAAAAGCCGCCGCCGCCACCTCCGCCAAAGCCGCCACCGGAAAAACCGCCACCCCCGCCAAATCCAGAGCCGCCGGAGCTGCGCGGAGCGGAAGTCATGATGCTGCCCGCTTGCGAAGACATGACGTTGAGATCGCTCACGAACATGTAAGGATAGAAATTCGGGCCGTAGCCGCCCTGATACCAGCTTGGCGGCTGGGTGTAGATACCCTGAAAGGCTTTGCTCCAGTTTTTCTCGACGCCTAGCGCCATCGCGAACGGCAAAAACTTTTCAAACATTTCTGGAGTTTTCACCATGCGGTTGAAGCGGTCGGATTCGACGTGAGCAAGAAAATCTTCGAATCCGAGGACGCCTTCGAGCGCGTGCGCGCCCTGAACGGTATGGGCGGGCATGAACCATCCGAAGGCGCAAATAATCCCGCCAGCGAGGACTCCGGCGACGATAAACGTCAGCGGCGCCATACCCAAGGTGCTCGCCATCTTGATACCGAGAAACACTGCAATTAACCCGACGACGAAACCCAGGCCGATGTAGGTGGAGCGAACGCTGTCCGGCCGGCGGCGATAGTAGCCGTGCGTGACAAGAGAATCGAAGATGCTGCTCTTGATACCCGGCAGGTATCGGTAGAACTGGTTGTGCAGGTCGGAGAGTGAGACCGTGTCCGACGCTCCAGCGAAGAAGCCGCCAAGCAGATCCTGTTCATGCGGTTTCAGCGAAGTCCATTCCGCGCGCGGTTTGCGTAGATGAAAAACATAGTCCTTGTCGTGAATCAGCCCCATCAGGTGATCCTTCTTTTTTTCTTCGATGAGAATGTATCCGCGCACAGCGAGATCAACGATGGAAGCAGTGATGTCACGCATGTCTGCGGAATTGTCTACAAGCGTCCCGGCTTCACCGGGCGTGAGCTGGTCCGGCGGCTCGTATTGCGCGGCGATGGGACGCAGGCGAGGATCGCGGCCTCGCGTCCACCAGAGATAGAACATCAGGGAAAAAATAGCGATGGGCAAACCTAGAGGCCAGTTGCTGCGGAGGAAAAGCCCGACTTTGTCCGCGGCGGTCGGCTCATGAACAAAACCCTTGTCGAAAGCCACGGCGATGGTCAGGCCTTCGTGATAACGAAGAGGCCCGCGGGTGTGGACGTCAATGCCGTTGCCCACCACCTCGGCGTCGGCTTCCTGCGCGCGCGATCCATAACCGCCGGTGAAGAGATTGGTGCGGATGTTGGCGGTTCCTGTGGGAAGAACAATGTGGGCGCTGGCTTCCTGAATGGGGACGTCCCACTCGTCGCCGGTAACATTCCAGTAGAGCTCGTCGTGGTCCTCGAAGAAGCGCAGTGCGTCGGACACGGTGTATTCGATGGAGATGGTTTGCTGGGAATTATCGGCGTCGGGCACATAGATTTTCAGCTTGCGATAGTGGCGCTCGCGGCTGGATTCGAACTTGAGCTTGTTGCCGTTTCCGTCGGTGACACGCTTTACGGTGAGGAACAGCGAATAGTTGAAACCCTGGGGGTTGACGTACTCGACGGGAATTTCGCGGTACAGGCCGTGCCAGTTTGTTCCGATGAAGTGCGCCTGAATGTTTTCGGTCACGTCGATCGAGCTGTCCGGCATGACGGTGATCTCGGCGTCAAACTTTTCGATGCGCAGTTCGCGCGTGGTGAGAGCCGATGACGACGGGAAAAGGATAATCGCAAGAAAGGTGACAGCGAACAGCCAGCCGAGCCGATTGGAGCGCAGACGCATGGTGAGAGCCACGGTCCGGCGCTTACGCGGTGGGTGCGTTGAAGCTTACCTTGGGCGCTTCGCGCTCGGCCGGAGCGGAAACTTCAAAAAACTCGCGCGTTTTGAAGCCGAGCATCCCCGCAAAGATATTCGTGGGGAATTGCTGGATCTTGGTGTTCAAATCGCGGACGACGGCGTTGTAGTAGCGGCGCGCGTTTTGTACCGTATCCTCAATTTGCGCAAGGGAATTCTGCAGCGACGTGAAACTCTCGATGGCGCGGAGTTGAGGATACGCCTCGGCTAGAGCGAAGAGGCTCTTCAACGCGCCGGAGAGCATGTTCTCTGCCTGGGCCTTGTCGGCTGGCCCCGTAGCGCTCATGGCGCGGTTGCGCGCGTTGATGACCGCTTCGAGAGTGCCTTTTTCGTGCCCGGCGTAGCCCTTCACGGTTTCGACAAGGTTCGGGATCAAGTCGTAGCGGCGCTTGAGCTGAACGTCGATATCGGCCCAGGCGTTGTCGCAGGTGACCTTAAGCCGCACCAGGCCGTTGTACATGCTGACGAGAAACACGACGATTAGAAAGAGGACGCCCAGAATAATCCAGCCAGTCATCGGACAACCTCACACACGGTGGAGTTCGTGCTCACTTCCCGCAGGGCCAATATACGTGGCGATTGCTTGGGTGTAAAGCCAAGCTGGGGCCAGGCTTCGTTAAAGTGATTCGCGTCATCGCGGCCGGTCGACCAAATAGGCTGGCGTGATCTTGTCGACCGATGTCGTGCCGGCCTGCCGCATGATCGTCTGTAATTCACGCCGGAGGATTGTCAACACGGCTTCAACTCCGGGCTGGCCGAATGCCGCTAATCCCCAAATGTAGGGGCGGCCGATCCCAACAGCCGTTGCTCCGAAAGCCAGCGCCTTGAAAATATCCGTGCCGCGGCGAACTCCTCCATCAACCAGCACAGGAATTTTCCGGGCACAGCCGTCCAACACTTCCGGCAGGCATTCGATCGTCGAGCGCAAAGTTTCCTCCGCCCGGCCACCATGGTTCGAGACGATGATGCCGTCGACACCATGCTCAACCGCAAGTTGTGCGTCCTCGCGCGCAACGATCCCCTTCAGCACGAGTTTCATTGTCGTCGTATCCTTCAGGCGCTTCACGTAATCCCAGTTCAATGTTGGGGAGATCAAGCCAGTGGCCTTTGAGACATCAAGGCCGGCAAACATGGGACGGTTGGCGACCCTTCCGAATCCGCTAAATCCGTTTGTATGGCACATACTGCACTGCCGGGAGTCCGCGCGCTCAGCTCGGAACAGTGTCTCCCGGTTGCTCCCCTCCTTCAGGTCCACCGTCAGCACAAGGGCCGGACAGCCGGCCGCTTCGGCGCGCTTGATCACTGCGCGCACGATCTCCCAGACATTGTTTGCGTAGAGCTGGAACCAAATGGGCGCGCCCCGAGCGGCTGTAACGTCTTCCACCGATGAACTGGTGACCGTGGACAGTATTTGCAGGTCTCCCTTGGTTCGGGCAGCTTTGGCAGCCGCGATCTCGCCCTCGGGATGGAATGCTTTTTGATCCCCAACTGGAGAGAGCACGACGGGACTATCCCAGCTGGTGCCGAACAAACGCACGGACATGTCAATGTTGCTCACATCGACCAATCGGCGCGCGCGAATCTGCAACTTCGTGAAGCCCTCGCGATTGGCGCGCACCGTGGCATCGTCATCCACCCCGGTCGCCAGGAAGCCGAAGTGCGCGGGAGGCAGAGTCTTGCGCGCGACCGGTTCGAAATCCATGACGTCAAACGCTTGCTCGGGGCTGCTAATTAGGGCGTCGCCTTGCTCCAGGCTTTCGAACAAAGTGAACGCGTCCTTCGTTCCTGGATTCCCGGATGCCAGTAGCTTTTGCAGAAGGTGGTGCGAGGGTCCCCGCAAAGCCAGCAAAGGGCTGGCCGCCAATAGCCGCAAAAATTTGCGGCGATTCTTGATTTGATGGGAAGAATCTTCCATCTGTCCTCCAGTCTTCAGCTAAGTCTTCTACGACGGTTGGGTCAGTTCGCAGGATCAGTTGCGGGGGATTTTGCTCTCTCCTCGTTTGGTAGTCAAGAAAACTAGGACTGAAACGTCATTTGGGTGAGTTGAGTCGGTTTCGAGAGGCAGCTTTTTTCCCTGATGTAGTGCGCAACTTTTCCGCTGTCTGCTGGAGCAGGAGTATCACTGGCGTATCGTATCGGATTGATTTATGCTTCGCGCGAAGCTTGGCCACGCGGCTTCCCCCGACCATGCTCTTCAAGACGCTCAGCGCTTCCGTCTATGGCATCGACGCTTACCTCGTCGAAGTGGAGGTGGATGTGGGCTCGGCGCGCATGCAGGACTTCAACGTGGTCGGTCTGCCGGACAACGCGGTGAAGGAGAGCCGCGAGCGAATCAAGTCGGCACTGCGAAATTGCGGCTTTGAGTTTCCGCACGGACAGGGCGTCACAATCAATTTGGCGCCGGCGGACGTGCGCAAGGAAGGCTCGGCGTTCGATTTGCCGATGGCGCTCGGACTTGCCGGGTGCATGGGACAATTCTTCGGAAAAGTCTTGGACAAGTGCATGTTCCTGGGAGAGCTGTCTCTGGATGGGAGCGTGAGGCCTATACGCGGGGCGCTCTCCGCAGCGCTTGCGGCAAAGGAGTTTGGGCTGAAGTCACTTGCAGTACCGGAAGCGAATGCACGCGAGGCGGCGGTGGTGGAAGGCGTGGATGTCTTCGCGCTGAAGTCGCTCCCACAAGCCGTGGATTTGATCAATGCGCCTGAATCGTTTACGCCCGTGCGCGTGGACGCAAAGCAAATGCTGGCGGAGGCGGCGCAGTATTCCGTGGACCTTCGGGACGTCCACGGACAGCAATCCGCGAAGCGGGCCTTGGAAGTGGCGTGCGCGGGCGGGCACAATATTTTGTTCATTGGGCCGCCCGGCGCGGGGAAAACGATGCTCGCAAAGCGCATCCCCACGATCCTGCCGCCGATGTCGCTCGAAGAAGCGATCGAGACGACGCGGATTCACAGCGTCGCGGGCACGCTCGAGGACAGCCGCGGCTTGGTGGGCACGCGGCCATTCCGCTCGCCACACCACACCATCAGCGATGCCGGCTTGATTGGCGGCGGAGCGGTCCCCCGCCCGGGAGAAGTCTCTCTGGGCCACAACGGCGTGCTGTTCCTGGATGAGTTGCCGGAATTTCAACGCAACGTGCTGGAAGTAATGCGCCAGCCGCTCGAGGACGGAGCCGTAACGATTGCACGGGCGGCGGTTTCCGTGACGTTTCCTGCGCGATTCATGCTGGCGGCGGCGATGAATCCCTGTCCCTGTGGATACTTCGGCGATCCCACGCGGGACTGCCACTGCACGCCTCCCATGATCCAGCGCTATGTGTCGAAGATTTCCGGACCGCTGCTCGACCGTATTGATATTCATATCGAGGTGCCCGCGGTGAAATACAAGGAGCTGCGAGCGCCTTCTTCGGCGGAAGATTCCGCGACGGTGCGGCAGCGGGTGCTGCGAGCCCGGGAGCGGCAGCTCGAACGCTACAGCAATGAAAAGAGGATTTATTCCAACGCGCAAATGGTTCCGAAGATGATGCGGAAGCACTGTGCGATTACTGCGGACGGAGAGAAACTCCTGGAAAATGCCATCACCCGGCTGGGGCTTTCGGCGCGGGCGCATGACCGCATCCTCAAGGTTGCGCGGACGATCGCGGATTTGGATGGCGTTGAGAGTATTGAGCCGCGGCACCTGAGCGAAGCGATTCAATATAGAACGCTGGATCGGAGCTACTGGGCGTAATGAGGGACATACACACGACCGGTCGATTTTTCGGGGCCGAACCTGGGCCCCTCGAGGACGACAGCGGATCGCCTCGCGCTTCATTGACTTGTGTTTGTGTGCTATGTTACGCATAAGTGCGCTTGAGAAGCGGCTTTACCCGCCGTGACGGGGCAACGCGTGACGCCAGAAAGCAAGCACCTCGAAGTCACATTGGAGACTCAAGTCGAAAGCGTAAACCTGGCTGAGGAGATGTGTCTTCGCGTGGCGGAAGCGGCGGGGTTTGGCGAAGACGAGTGTTACCGCATCGGGATGTCGGTGCGTGAGGGCGTGATCAACGCCTTTCACTACGGCAATCAGGAACGCCCGGAAAAGAAAATTTATCTCGCGGTGGACTTGACCGAAGAGAAGATGATCATTCATGTGGTGGATGAAGGAAAGGGCTTCAATCTTCGGGACGTGCCGGACCCGCTGGCGGAAGAAAACCTGCTGAGCACTTCGGGGCGGGGCATCTTTTTGATGCGGGCGTTCATGGATGAATTTGACGTCGTGCCCGGGCGCACCGGCGGGGCGGAACTCATCATGTCAAAGAAATTGCCCGGCCCGGGCAGCCCGTCCCCTAATGGTCAGGGTGGAAGCGGTGGTCAAAATGCCGCGCCACAGCAGGAATCCCAGAAGAAAGAAAAGCAATGACATTGCGCGCCACTTACCGCGATGCAGGACCGGTAACGGTCGTTGAATTGAGCGGGCGAATCACGCTGGGCGATGGAAGTGCTCTCTTGCGGAAGACGCTGCGCGATCTGCTGGATCAGAAGCGCACGCGGATTTTGCTGAATCTTGCGGATGTGGACTACATCGACAGCTCGGGAATCGGCGAACTGGTCAGCGGATATACTTCCGTGACAGGCCGCGGCGGAGAGTTGAAACTTCTGTCCTTGACAAAAAGGGTGCACGATTTGCTGCAGATCACCAGGCTTTTCACCGTCTTCGACGTGTATTCCGACGAGCACGTAGCTGTGCGCAGTTTCCGGTAGCATTCGCGCGGACATCAGAATCCAAAGCATTGAATTCCTGCCGTCATTTTTTCCCACCTGGACTGGCTCCAAATTTTATGGCAGCATACGCCCGCGTTTGCAGGCACTGAAGTACCGCGCCCTCTCGGAGGTCTGTGCAAGCAGTCCTCTGGATTGGGTAACCGCGGAGCAGTCAACCGCCGCCAGCGGCCCTTCCGGCTCGACGCAATTCCAACGGCAGAGGAGCACCGAAGTTGAGCAAAGAACAAGGTGTGGTGAAATGGTTCAACGCGTCCAAAGGATATGGGTTCATCCAAAGACAATCCGGCGAAGACGTTTTCGTTCATTTCTCCGCCATTCAGTCGGACGGCTACAAGACACTGAATGAAGGGCAGCAAGTGGAATTCGAAGTAAAGCAAGGGCCGAAGGGACTGCAAGCGGAAAATGTAACTCTACACAGCTGATGAAACGAATTCGCAGGCCCCGCCTCGAGGCGGGGCCTTTTTCTTTTTGAAAACTTCGTGAGAAAGGGCAAAGTGCGGCACAATCGTCCCGATGGGCATGCTTACGCAAAGTGGCTCAGAGACGGCGTGGATCGAAGCGCGCGCAAGAGCAGAGGGTTTCGATCTGTGCGGCGTGGTGCGACGGGAGAATTTCCCGGAATTGTCGCGGATGCCTGAGTGGCTCGATCGCGGCTATGCGGGAGAGATGAAATATCTTGCCGATCCTCGGCGAAGCGATCTCCAGAGTGTTCTAGAGGGGATTCGCAGCGTCATCGTGTGCGCGCTGAATTACAACACCGCTAAGCCCTATTCGACGGTCGCGGCGGCACAAGCCGGAGGCGGCGAACCACGCGGCTGGATATCGCGTTACGCATGGGGGCAGGACTATCACGAGGTGCTGCGGGAAAAGCTCGAATCCATGGTCGCGGCGATGCGCGGGCGATATGAGGAGCAGTTTGAGGCGCGCGTATACGCGGACACCGGGCCGCTGCCGGAGCGCATCCTTGCAAAATACGCAGGCCTCGGGTGGACGGGAAAAAACACGCTGCTCCTGAATCAAGAGCTGGGTTCCTTCTTTTTTCTTGGCGTGATATTGACTACCCTCGAACTTGCGCCGACTCTGGCGGAGGGCGAGACTCCTCCGCCCGACCTCTGCGGCAGTTGCCGGAGGTGCATCGACGCGTGCCCATCGCAAGCGCTCGTGGAACCCTATGTGATGGATGCGCGCCGGTGCATATCTTATCTGACGATCGAATTGCGCGGGAATATTCCCGAGGAGTTGCGCGAGCCGATGGGGTGGCAAGTGTTCGGCTGCGACATTTGCCAGGACGTTTGCCCCTGGAATCGCAAGGCCCCGGTGACACAAGTGGCAGAATTTCAAGCGAGAGCGTTCTGTACCGATGACGGGAGCCAGGACGGAATGGCAGATGTACCCGACAACAGAAGGGCACAGGTGGAAGCGCTCTTCCTGCCACGGCTGGAGTGGCTGGCTGGCGTGAGCCAGGAAGAGTACCGGCAGGTATTCAGGGGCAGTCCGATCAAGAGAACGAAGTGGCGAGGGCTGGTGCGCAATGCTTGCATCGCCCTGGGGAATTCCTCGATCCGAAAGGGGACCACGGAACACGCGCGAATTGCAGCTCTCTTGGAGCGACTGTCGGCCTTGCCTGAACCCGTGATTGCGGAATCTGCCAGATGGGCGCTCTCGCGCATCGAATATATGGGCAATTGGGCTCGGCCCGGAGGAATAGCCAGCTGATGTCCCTAGAGTAGTTCGCAGGTTGGGCCTGATGGGGTATAATTCCGCGCGCAGGCTATCTAACCCACCGCGAGCCAGGAGTTCCGCATGAATCGCCGGAAGTTTTTGGTCAACACAGGTATCGTCGGCGCGGGAATACTCGGTGCAGGAAAAGCTGCCTCCGGTTTCTCGATTGCCGGCAATGACTCAATTTTCAAAACAAATCTTACGATGGAGGAAAAACCCGTGGCATTCACTGTCCCACCGCTGCCGTATTCGTTCGACGCACTCGAGCCCTATATCGACGCCAAAACGATGGAAATCCATCACGACAAACATCACGGCGCCTACGTCACCAATCTGAACAAGGCGCTGGAAGGCCACGCCGACCTCCAAGCGAAGTCCATCGATGAACTTCTGAAGGGCCTTGATTCCATCCCGGACAACATACGAACTGCCGTGCGCAACAACGGCGGAGGCCACTGGAATCATTCGCTCTTCTGGAAGCTGATGAAGAAAGGCGGCGGCGGTGAACCGAAGGGGGATCTTGCTGCCGCGATCAACTCTGCGTTCGGAACTTTCGCGGAATTTCAGGCGAAATTCTCCGCGGCCGGGCTAGGGCGCTTTGGCTCCGGCTGGGCTTGGTTGCTGGTAAAAGACGGCAAGCTTGCCATTGATTCCACGCCAAACCAGGACACGCCGTACCTCCTCGGTGGGAAAGCCGTGATCGGGCTGGATGTCTGGGAGCACGCCTACTATTTGAAGTATCAAAACCTGCGTGCGGACTACATCAAGGCGTGGTGGAATGTGGTCGACTGGAACGCGGCCAGCGATCTCTACGCCGCTGCGAAGAAATAGCCGCGCAAAGCAGGCCATTGCAAATCCGAGGGGCCCGGTCCGATGGAATCGGACCGGGCCCCTTTATTTCTGGAATCGTATTTTTGTGGAAGCTGCCTTATGCCATCAATTGCGGCTTTGCAAGAGCCACCACAGACCCCCTGCGGGGAGCCACGCGGCAACCCTGTGGCCGCGGCGTGAAGCTCCGCACCTCCTGTGCGCCGACTGCCAGGGGCGCCGGAGGGGATGGAAATGCTTTCTGGGAAGCTTCGCGGGCAAGCTCCATCCGCCCGCGCACGCCGAATTTTGCGAGCAGAGAAGAAACGTGGAATTTGACGGTGCGCTCGGAAAGATTAAGCTCGGAGGCGATCTCCTTGTTGGCCAGGCTGCGCATGACGCCGCCGAGCACCTCTTCTTCCCGGCGAGTAAGCTTGATTGAGCCCGTGACAGAGTGGCCCGCTTGCAGGAGTTTTCCTGCCTTTTCGTTTAGCCCCTCAAGAAGGTCCGTTTCCGCCTCAACCATAACGACATAGTCCGTTGGCGATTGACAGCGCACCAGGCAGTGCATTGCCAACAGGCCGGCCGCTTGATCAACGGGAAATATGCCGTCGGGTCCTGCTTCGACATGAAAATGGGAAACGCAGGTGTTCTTTTCATAGAAAAAATACAATTGACGGGGAAAAACACGGCGGGATTCTGTAAGATGCCGAGACTCGTCACTTCTGCGGATTACCTTCACGTGCACCCCTCCGAATGCAGCCTCGTGCTGGTACCGAAGCCTATGATTTGTTTATCGCGATCGCCTCTTTGCGAGGCCGGCTAAACAGAATAGGAAAGCTGCGAACTAACACGCCAAGACAAAGGACGGTTTTGCTTGGCGGCCTTGTCCCTCAGTACGGCAAAGCCGAGGCGCAAGAAGGAGATCTTGGTTGAATCGCCTACGACCTGTACACCGAACGGTCCGGAGTTTGCACATGGGATTCCGAACCAGAGAAATTGCAAGTTCCTCAGAAATAGGAGACTTAGCCGAAGCATCTCCTCTTTCAAACGATTTTTCGAGGGTAGGAATTGCGCGAAGCGGGAAAATTTTCCATTCCTGACTGCCTCGAAGGAGCGAGATCACCAGCTAACTCAAGCAAGCAAATGCCGCGTTTCTTTTTGGGCCGAAGTGTTGGGGCCGGTGTGGGCGTCGGACGAGCTGCGGAAAATCATAGCCATGCCGGGCAGGTCAGGTCTGACCCACGAATTAATAGTTCAAGACTCGAGTTTGCGTGGGGGAGATCACCTCATACACAACGCCGCGCCAGCGAATCTTGCGGGTAACCAGGGACATGGCGAAATTCACGACGTAGAGAAACGGGATGAAGACCCCAAGGAGGATATAGATCCAGGACTGCCCCATGATCTGCGTCCTTGCCGAGGGTAAGGCTTCGGTGACCGCGACGAGACGCAACGCTCCACGGATTGCGGCAAGCAGCAACGGCAGGAATGTAAGGGTCGCCAGCTGCAACGCTGGGAGCGAATTCAGCATATTGGCGAGAGTGAGCAGCACGCCGAGGACGAGCGTCAGGCAAAAGAGCAGGTGCGTGGCTGCCGCCGCATTCCAGACCTTCTCCGCATAAACGCGAGTGATCAAAATCTGGCGGTTCGTAAATTCCAGCAAGCCGGAGAAATCCGTTTCGACATAAGAGAGCGTCAGGCATTCCGGGACGAAGAGAATCGAACGGCCCGAACGTTCGAGGGCGCGGCTCATCGAATAGTCATCGCTAATAGAATGGCGCCACTCGTCGGCCACACCAATCTGATCGAAAAGGCTGCGGCGAATGGCCGTCCCTCCGCCCCAGCAGAAATTTTTCCCTTTGTCAGAGAGCATCGTGACGATGGGAGCATTCCAGGCCGCAAGGAGCGCCGTCGGCAAATTGGTGCGATTGGGGATGAACCAGCGCATCGTGGTGGTTGCGCCGATGCGCGAATCATTGAGCGGCGCGACCAGATGGTGCAGCCAGGTTTTCCCCGGGCGGCCATCGGAGTCCGCGAAAACCAGCACTTCAAATTCCGGCGGCAACTGTTCGACGCCGGCTCGGAGATTGTTCACTTTTTCGCTGCAGCCTTCCGGCCTGCCGGCGATAACGACGTGGGCTTTGGCGCGGGACTGCGAAGCAACACGTTTGACAATACTGTGCGCGGGGTCGGATTCCGACGCCACGATGAAAAATACGTCGTAGTTTTTGTGGTCAAACTCGCACAGGGAGATTAGGTTCCGCTCCAGGCCCGGCTCGAGACCCCGGCAGGGGCAAAGCACGGCAGTGCGCGGTGCATAGAAGCCTGGATCGGTCCCAACACGGCGGCGCACGAAGGTCAGCCACTGCACGCCCTGCGCGATGAGATAGAGGCCAAGCAGGATTTGCAAAGCCGCCAGGAGATAAAAGAAAGTCTCCACGCAGGCCGAGAATAGCAGATGGAGGATGTTCGTGCATGACCCCTTGCGTGCGTCGAAGCGCACCGGTAAACGCCTGTCTGGGAGGGAGCAACGAGCCGGCGATTCACCAATCGCTTCCGACTAACATGAACGGTTCTCCAGGACTTGCGCTGTCAGAGCGGCGGCAAGTTCTTCGAGATCGAAGAGCGCATGGCTCGCGGCCAGGCGCGCTTTTTCGAGAAACGATGAATCCAAGAGAAAAGCGCAACGATCAACGAACGGGTGGCTGGCCGCTTCAAAAGGCTTCCGGCTGCGGCGGTGAGAGGAGCTGCGCGCAAGAAGTTCTTCGTAAATTTGCAGATCCTTCTGAAAATCGAGCGCGTCTCCCGCGGTCCATTTTTGCTGGCGCGTTAACGCAGCAAGCAGTTTGCGGCGAAACAGGGCGGCCTCCTTGCGCGTCAGCGGGCGTGACTTTGTCCGGCCAACTGCTTCCGGGCCCATCGCGGCAACCTCGAGAGAGCGCACGGTCAGGGCAAGGAGTGCTTCACGCTGGAGCAGCGCGAGGAGATCGCGATACAACGCTGCGTGAACCTGCAGGGCCTGACGCCCGTTCTCGACGACGTAAGAGTCCACAAAGCGGGGAACAACGCGTTCGCGCTGAAGCGCTTCCGTCAAGCGCAGCGCCAGCTCCGCTGGCCGGTCCAACGCAGTTTTCTTCGCGCGTGAAGTGGCCACGCGAACATGGTAGCAGGAGTTTCTTTCCTGCCGCGTCTCGGAAGCACGAAAAGAAAATGCCCGGCAAACCCCGCCGGGCTCCCTTGTGACGTTAAGTCATGAGGGCGCACGAAAGGTCGTGCGCCCTCACGGTTTGTGAGGCGATTCTCACTTAATGGATCGCGCGCGGGACATCGGGGCCGACGCGCTTTTGTTTTTCTTCAGGTTGCGGCACGACCGGAGGAGCCACAACTTCCTTCGAGAGCGCGTGCTCGAGGACTTCATCGAGCGTGCGCACGTAGGTGATCTTCATATCCCCGAGGATATCCGGCGGAAGATCCGCAACGGCGTTGGGCTCATTGTCCGCGGGGAGTAGGACCTCGCGGATTCCCGCGCGTTTCGCGCCGAGGACTTTTTCCTTTACGCCGCCGATAGGCAAGACGATGCCCGAAAGCGTCATCTCCCCGGTCATGGCAAGCCGGTCGCGAACCGGCCGGCCGCTGAGCAAGCTGACCAGCGCCGTCACCATCGCCGCGCCGGCGGAGGGGCCGTCCTTCGGCACCGCCCCCGAGGGCACGTGAATGTGAATGTCGGCTTTGCGGAAGAAGTCCGGATCGATGCCGTAGCGTTCGCCGTTGGCGCGCACCCAGGTCAGCGCCGCGGTCATGGACTCCTGCATGACTTCGCCGAGGTGGCCGGTCATGGTGAACTGTTTGCCGCCGCGCATCCTGCTGGCTTCGATGAAGACGATGTCGCCGCCCACGGGAGTCCAGACGAGGCCGATGGCAACGCCTGGCTTCTTGACGCGCTCTTCGACCTCTTTTTCCGTGCGGAATTTCGGCACGCCCAGGAATTCGCGGACAATCTCCGGAGTGGCAATCATTTTTTCGGTCTTGCCTTCGGCGATGCGCCGCGCTTGTTTGCGCGTGATGGTGGCGATTTCGCGCTCGAGGTTGCGCACGCCTGCTTCGCGCGTGTAGCTGTGGATGATCTCGCGGAGTGCTTCGTCCGTGAATTCCAGCTGCTCGCCGACCTTCAACCCGTGTTCAGCGGCCTGCTTGGGGATGAGGTACTTGTGAGCGATGTGAAGTTTTTCCTCGCCCGTGTAGCCCGGCAGCTCGATGATTTCCATGCGGTCGCGCAAAGGTTCCGGGATGGGATCCATCCAGTTGGCCGTGGCGATGAAGAGGACCTTGGAAAGATCGAACGGCACGTCGAGATAGTGATCGCGGAAGGCAACGTTTTGCTCGGGATCCAGGACCTCCATCAAAGCGGAGGACGGATCACCGCGGAAATCGCGGCCGAGCTTGTCCACTTCATCGAGCATACAAACGGGGTCGTTGGTTTCCGCGCGCTTCAAGCCTTGAATAATCTGGCCCGGCAGCGCGCCGATGTAGGTACGGCGATGACCGCGGATTTCGGCTTCATCGTGCATGCCCCCGAGAGCGAGGCGCACGAATTTGCGCCCGAGCGCGCGGGCAATCGATTTTCCGAGCGAAGTCTTGCCCACTCCCGGAGGCCCGACAAAACAGAGAATCGGCCCTTTCATCCCCGGCTTAAGTTTTTTCACGGCAAGATAATCGAGAATGCGCTCTTTGACCTTTTCAAGATCATAGTGATCTTCGTCCAGGATCTGACGCCCTTTGGGGATGTCAATTTCGCTCGCACCGGAGGATTTGGACCACGGCAGCGAGGTCATCCACTCTAGGTACGTACGCGAGACCATGTATTCGGCGGAGGCCGGCGTCATCTTGGCGAGGCGTTTCAGTTCGCGCTCGCATTCTTTCTTGGCCTCGGCCGACATGCCGGCTTCTTCGACCTTCGTGCGGAGCTCATCGATTTCTTGCGTGGAATCATCGGACTCGCCAAGCTCCTTTTGAATCGCTTTCATCTGCTCACGGAGCAAGTATTCGCGCTGGTTCTGGCTGACCTGTTCCTGAACCTGCTCGTGAATCTTGGAGCGAAGCTCGAGCACTTCGAGCTCCTTCGAGAGTTCGCGAATCAACGATTCGAGGCGCTTGCGAACGTTGGATGTTTCGATCAGTTCCTGGCGCAGAAGCGTGGAAAGTGACGGCAAAGTGCCGGCGATAAAATCCGCGAGCCGGCCTGGGTCGTCGATGTTCAACGCCACAGATTGCAAATCGTCGGAAAGCTGCGGCGAATGACTGACCACGTCGCGGAAAAGATCCTGCGCGTTGCGCAAGAGGGCCTGGAGCTCCGCGTCCATCTCACCGACAAATTCAACTTCTTTTTCGACGCGCGCGCGAAGGTACGGCTTCAGGCCGATCAGTTCGAGCACCCGAATGCGATACATGCCCTCAAGGAAGATAACTACGTTGCCGTTGGGCATTTTCACAGTCTTGTGGACTTTTGCGAGCGTGCCAACCTTGTGCAAGTCAGCCGCAGCCGGGTCCTCGATCCGCGGGTCGAGCTGCGCGACGACACCGAGGAGTTTTTCATCCCCTTCGAGCGCGTTCACGAGCGCCAACGAGCTGTCGCGGCCGACGGTCAATGGCAGCACAGCACCCGGAAACAAGACCGTATCCCGCACGGGCAAGATCGGCAGAACTTCCGGAAGGTTCGCTTTTTTCTCAGCCATAGTGTCCCTCAGTCAAAAGCGCGGGAGAATAATTCCCCCGCCAAACTCAGTTAGATGCGAAATGCAGAAAAAAGGTGCAGACAGATGCAATGGTGTTAGGCATAAAATATTAGTGTCACGCACTCATATATTACCACTCATGATTTGCCAGAGCAAATAGTACTTTAACCATTGTGTTTCAATAACATACAATTCTGCTCCTGAGTTCTGGTGCTCTACCTCTGAAACCTCTAGCTGGGCTCAAGCCCCAAATCCCTTAATCCTGCGAGTCTGCTGGCCGAACCGCTTCTGCACATATTCAGCTGCACCTTCTTTGTCTTGAACTCGGCCCTCGAGCTGGGCGTCCTCCAGCGAGCGCAAAATTTCACTGAAAAGGGGTCCCGGGAGGTACCCCATTTGTTGTAAATCAACGCCCGTGAGCAGCCGAGGAGGTTGCACCTGCTCAGGGGGAGTCTCGGCAAGGAAGCGCTGCACGAACTCATAGGACTGCAGCTGGCCGTGGCTGCAGAGGCAGTCGAGACGGTGCAGCTCGAGATGCTCGTTGAACCGCGGGAGCCGGACAAACCGCTTCAGGGTGGACGCACGCATCTGCTCGACATCCTTGAACCGCATGTGATTTGCCACAAGGGCGACAATCTGTTGAGTCTCCTCGTTCGAGAACCGCAGCCGCTTGCAGATATCCTCGGCCATGCGCACCCCGACATCCACGTGACCGTCGAAGCGAATACGGTCACCAGTTTCGGAAGCGGGCTTGAACGTCGGCGGCTTGCCAACGTCATGCAGAAGGACTCCCCAGGCGAGCGTGGGAGAACAGCCTGCCGGCAGTTGTTCGATCATCAATCGAGTGTGAATCCATACGTCGCCTTCGGGATGGAACTGCGGCGGCTGCTCGACACCTTTCATGGCGGCAATTTCCGGTAGCACTTGCTGCAGCAAACCAGTGTCATCGAGTAGCTCGAAGCCGCGTCGAGCCGCGCCTTCCGTGAGGAGCTTGGTCAGCTCGTCGCGCAGGCGTTCGGCGGAAACCTGGCTGATTTCGGCTGTGTGGCGGCGAATCGCGGCAAGCGTGGAGGGCTCAACCGTGAAGCGGAAACGCGCGGCGAAGCGCACGGCGCGCAACATGCGAAGCTTGTCTTCGGCAAAGCGACGGCTCGGCTCGCCGATGGCGCGGAGGATGCCTGTTTTCAAGTCCGCCTGGCCGCCGACGAAATCCAGAACCTCGCTGGTGTCGTGGCGCATCAGCAAGCCGTTAATCGTAAAGTCGCGGCGCTGCGCGTCCTCTTTGGCCGTGGTGGAATAGACGACGCGATCAGGATGGCGCCCGTCGGAATAGCCCACGTCGGAGCGGAACGTCGCGACCTCGACTTTCGCTCCATCTCGTGGAACGAGTACGACGCCAAACTGCGCACCCACGCCGACGCTTTCGGGAAAAAGCGACATGACACGCTCGGGCGTGGCGTCAGTGGCGACGTCGAAGTCCGCGGGCTCACGGCCGAGCAGCAGATCGCGCACACATCCGCCCGCCAGCAGCGCTTGATGGCCGTTGCGGTGGAGTGTGTCGCAGACCGAGTTGGCAAGTTCGCGGGGCGTCACATCCTGATTATCCGTCAGTTGCGCTGGAACAGGGAGCGGAGTGTCGTATGCAGCGTTAACGCTTCCCTATTTGCTGCGGAAGACGAGGCAGGTTATGTCGTCGGCCTGGCGCGTGGCGCCCACAAATTCGTCCACGGGTATCATGAGGAATTGAAGGCTTTCCTGCGCGCTCAGCACAGGCATTGACCGGATGACAGCGCGCCAGCGGTCTTCGCCGAATTCCTCGTTCTTTTCGTTGAATGCTTCGACCACACCGTCCGTGTAGAAAATCAGAGTGTCACCGGGCTGTAGATCGAGCACCGCAGTTTCGTAGACGACCCGAGACTGAATTCCCAGAGGCAATCCGCCTCGATCGAGTTTTTCCAGTCCGCCGTTCGCGCGGCGGAGAATCGGCGCATTGTGGCCGGCGTTGACGTAAGTGAGATGGCGCAAGGGAGGATCGTATTCCGCGAGCACCGCAGTGGTGAAGCGGCGGCCATCCAGACTGTGCGCGCACGCAAAGCGATTGAGCCGGGCGACCAAATCGGCGAGTGGCGCGCCCTCGCCCGCGATGGTTCGCAGGCTGGCTTGGAATGTTGCCATGAGGAGAGCTGCGGGAACACTTTTCCCGGCCACATCGGCAATGACGACCATCAGTTTGCTTTCGTGGCCGGCTTCGGCGTTTGGGAAAAATGCGTCGTAGTAATCTCCGGCGACGGAATTCTGCGGGCGCGTGGCGAAGGCGATGTCGGCGCCGGGGACTTCGGGCGGATGCGAAGGAACCAGCCAGGATTGAATCTCGCGCGCGATTTCGAGGTCTCGCTTCATGGTGACTTTGTCGGCCAGCTCGAGCGACAGGAGCAGCAGGAAAAGAATGGCAGCGAATAATTCGAACTTGATATTGTTGCCGCCCGAGAGGACCAGCAGCAGGAACGCGATGAGCAGAAGGACGCGCCGCGCGGGAGACAGCTTCAACAGCAAAGCCCAGAAAAATTGCCTGGTGACATGGAGCGGACGCCGCCAGCGGGGGAGCTTGTGGATTTCTTCCCAGTCGACGTCGCGGCCGTAAAAGCCGTAACTGGCGCGGGCGTCGGCTGCGAATTGCGTCCAGAGGTCATCCAACTGGCGGCCTTCGCTGACGCGCTGCCAGAAGTTGCGCACGCGGTCACTGATGCGGACGCGGACTTTGCGTGCTGCCGGCTGCGTGGGGGAGCTCACCGCAGGAAAGTATAAGTCATTCGAGACGGAATCACTGCTTGGAGCGGCGCGAGCCACGCGAAGACGTCAGGAATTGTCGCGGTCTTGGCCGTCCGCATCGCCGCGGAGCGAGCCGCCGAATTGCACTGCGCCGAACCCAAAGCGATCGCGGAGACGATCGGTGGCGTTGGTCAGTTTTTCGAGCTTTTCGCGCCGGCCGGCTTCGAGAAGATCGAGCTGTTTCGAGCCATGAGTGAAGCCGCTCAGGCTGACGCCGAGAAGACGAATCTTGCGGCAATGATCGCGGTGCTCACGGAAAAGATTTTGGAAGACGGAGAAGATATCGGCGTCGAGGCTGGTCGGCTCGGCAAGCGTTTTCGAGCGTGTATGCGTGTCGAAGCCAATGTATCGGATCGTCAGCGTCAAGGTGCGAGTGGCGAGCCCGGCTTCGCGCAGGCGCTTGCAGGCCTTTTGCGAGAGATGGCTCAACATTGCGGTGAGCTCGGTTGTGTTATCGGTGTCTTCACCGAAGGTATGATTTTGCGAAATGGATTTCGGCTCGGCGTCGATGACAAACTCGTAGGAATCGCCGCCGCGCGCTTTGCGAAAAAGCGCTGTGCCCCATTGGCCAAAGATTTTTTCGAGCTTCTCCTGGGGAATGGCGGCGAGCTGCTCGACAGTTTCGATGCCGAGTGCGCGCAGCGCGCGCTCCGTCACTTGGCCGATGCCGGGAATTTTCCGCACGGAAAGCGGCGCGAGAAAGCGAACTTCCTGGCCGGGCGCGACCCAGAGGAGGCCACGCGGCTTGGCCTGGTCGGAAGCGACTTTCGCGACGAGGCGCGTCGCGGCCAGGCCACCGGAGCAAGGAAGGCTCGTCGCACGCGTGATATTGCGCAGAAGTTTATCGGTCGCGGCGAGGGGCGGGCCATGCAAGCGCTCCGTGCCGGCGAGGTCGAGATAGGCTTCGTCGATGGAAACCATTTCGACGACGGGAGAAAATTTCGCAAGGATCGTGGCGACGCGATCGCTCCATTCGGAGTATTTCGCGTGATGGCCGTCGAGAAAAATGGCGTGCGGGCATAGACGTCCGGCGGTGCGCAGCGGCATGGCCGAGTGGATGCCGTACTTGCGCGCTTCGTAACTCGCGGCGGAAACCACGCCGCGCTGATCGGGTCGCCCACCGACGACGACGGGCTTGCCGCGGAGTTCGGGGCGTTCGAGCAGTTCGACGGAAACGAAAAACGCGTCCATGTCCACATGCAGGATGGACGATTGCGCGAGCGGCGATTGCTCCTCAAGGGGGCCGTGCTTTGCCCGGAAGCGCGCGAGGTCCGGCATGAGGGGAGCTTACGCCGTTCAATGAAGGGCTACAACTTTTCTGCAGCAAGGACGCGCGGGATGCCCGCGAGATCTTTGGTGACGCCGACGTTGGTCCAATGCGCTGCATCGAGGAGCGGCTTTACAGCGGAGAGGCTATCGTGGCCCAGCTCGAGGATGAGAATTCCGCCGGGCTTAAGCCGCCGCGCGGATTGAGCGATGAGAGCGGCATAAAGCTCGTAGCCTTCTTCGCCGCCGTAGAGGGCAACTTCGGGTTCGTGCTCGCGGACTTCTCGCGGAAGCGTGGCCGTTTCGCGGCGGCCGACGTAGGGCGGGTTGCTCACGATTAAATCGAAAGACGGTGACTCGTGACTCGCCACTTGGTCAAAGTCGTTCAAGAGATCGCATTCGACGAACTGGATTCGATCCGAGAAGCCGTGGCGGGCGGCGTTACGGCGGGCCACCGCTAATGCTTTGGGTGAAATGTCTGTCGCGAATATCATTGCTCCGGGTAGATCTTTGGCGAGCGACACGGCAATGCAGCCAGAACCTGTACCCACGTCTGCGATTTTTAGACCTTCGCCGCTGAGCGTTTGCCGGCGGCCGGCGCGGAGTTCCCGGACAGCGAGGCGGTCGAGCGCAACTTCGATGAGGTGCTCGGTTTCGGGGCGGGGAATCAGCACGTCCGGCGTGACTTCAAATTCAAGGCCCCAGAATTCCTGTTTGCTGGTGAGGTATTGCGTGGGTTCCCCGGCGGCCCGGCGGGCGATGAGAGCCAAATATCGTGCTGCGTCTCCTGCTGAAATAATTTCTTCAGGATGGGCGTAAATCCAGGTGCGATCCCGCCCGAAGACATGAAGCAACAGAAGTTCTGCCGCGAGCGTGAACGAAGGCACATGGGCTTCGCGCAATTGCGTGATGCCGAACTTCAGCAAAGCACGAACAGATTTTTCCTGGGAAACCAGATTCATCCAAAGAGGCTTTCTTTTTGTTTTCCACTGGCCTCGTCGCGGCCAAACGCGACGCCATTTCCGGCATACGCATAACGGCCGATTGCCAGCCCGCCGAGAGCCGCATTGCCAATGGCGAGTCCCCCAATCGCACGCCAGCCAAGGGCAGCTCCCGCAAGCGCTAGAATTCCCGCGGACAATCCACCGAAGGCAAGAACTCCCACGCTCAGTCCGCCGAACGCGATGACACCAGCGGCTAAACCACCGATGGCAATGACTCCGGTGGCGACGCCGCCGTAAGCGATGATGCCGTGCGCGGTAGGTCCAATCGAAAAGAGCGGAAGCCCGGCGATCTGAATCTGAGAATTGTACGACCAAACATGCCGGCCATGAGCTTGATAGGCAGCAATATCGCCGATGATTATCGAGGCGGCTTGCAAAGTCCCGAGAAAAAGTACGATGCGCAACATCTTTCGCCGGAGTTGCTGCGGATCCACCGTGCCGTCACCGAGTTTCCGCATCCAGGCGGGGCCGGGTTCCGAACCAGGGCGCGTCAACATGGGAGACCTCCTCGAGAGGGATTATGCCTCGGCAAGTTCCTGTTCGAGGCGCTCGGCTTCGTAGTGGGCAACAAGGGCGTCGACGAGCTGGGCGAGCTTGCCGTCCATCACGTCGGTGAGCTGGTGGAGCGTGAGGCCGATGCGGTGATCGGTGACGCGGTTTTGCGGGAAGTTGTAGGTGCGGATTTTTTCGGAGCGGTCACCGGTTTTGATCTGGCCGCGGCGCTCGGCGCCAATCGCGGCTTGCTGTTTTTCCTGTTCGAGTTCGTAGAGGCGGGCGCGAAGAACGCGCATGGCCTTGGCGCGATTTTTGATCTGTGATTTTTCGTCCTGCTGCGAAACGACCAGTCCGCTGGGGATGTGCGTGATGCGAACCGCGGAATAAGTGGTGTTGACTGACTGACCTCCGGGACCTGAGGAGCAGAAGGTGTCGACGCGGAGATCTTTTGCCTCGATCTTGATGTCGATTTCGTCGGCTTCGGGAAGGACCGCGACCGTTGCGGCGGACGTGTGAATGCGGCCTTGCGTTTCGGTGGCGGGAACGCGCTGGACGCGGTGGACGCCACTTTCGTATTTCAACTTGGAATAAACTTTGTTGCCTTGAATCGCGGCGACGACTTCCTTCAGCCCGCCCAAGGAGGACGGAGAGCTTTCGAGGATATCGACTTTCCAGCCCTGCGTTTCGGCGAAGCGTGAATACATGCGGAAGAGCTCACCAGCGAAGAGCGCGGCTTCATCGCCGCCGGTGCCGGCGCGAATCTCCACGATGACGCTCTTTTCGTCGTTGGGATCTTTGGGCAGGAGGAGCAGCTTCAATTCGCGTTCGACGATTTCCTTGCGGGCAGTGAGCTGTTTTTCTTCCTCGTGCGCGAGCTGCTTCATTTCCGGATCTTCGGCTTCGACGATCATCTGGTGGGCGCCGGCGAGATCCTTTTCGATTTGCTTGTACTCGCGGTGCTTGGCGACGATTTGCTCGAGCTCGGAGTGCTGCTTGGCGATCTTCTGGAAGCGCGAGGAATCGGAGACGGCTTCGCCGGTGGAGAGCTGCCGCGTCAGCTCGTCGTAGCGAGAACCGAGCTGGTCCAATTTTTCAGAAAGCGTCAATGTGGCCATGGGAAAAACCTCGTGCGAAAAAATCGTGACTCGTGACTGGGGACTCGGGACTCGTGAAAATCAGGAACGGCGCTCCGGAGCTGGAGCGGTGGGAGAGTCGGCTAATAGAACGCTGCGTACATCGATTTGCTCTGTAGGAAGAATAACGCTGATTTCAAGTTCTTGCAAACCCGCGTAGCGGGTCAGTTTCCGATTGGCGCGTTAATTGGGACCTATTGCTCATTTCGGCAGCGCGGTAAGGTGTGCAGAAGGTGCCGCGGACGACTCTGCTGCCGCGGCATGAAGGCTCGTGAGGATACGATTAAGCTCCGGTTGTGACAGGCTAGCGCTGTCCTTCGAGGTTGCACAGACGATCTCGACGTAGTGGCCGCCCATATCAAAAACTTTGAGGTCCACACGCTTCGATTTCCGTGGATCGCCGACTTGAAATCCGCGCTTCTCCGGCAATTCAAACGAGAACACTCCTGTTTCTAGACCTGGAGCAGAGGCGATGGCCTTTATTATCAGCAGCGTTAATCCGCGAACAGCCTCCACTCGCGGCCCAAATGCTCGAATGCTCGATGGCGTGGTGTTCAATAGCGCCGCATACTGATCGTAGGCCGAACGATTCATCAGATCGCCGAAGACGACTTGCAGATTGTTCATGTGCATGGACTTATCTTGCACGATCTCGGTTAAGAGTCCCCTCTGATTCGCGGGGACAATGAAAGTCACATTCTGCCCGGACTCAAACTCAAGCTGGACGAGGCCGCCTTTTCCGAGCGCCTTCTGCTTGAAGCCCGCATTCCATGGGACCTCGAAATCGTAGCCGAAATACGACAGCACTGTCCCCGGCGCATCGGACACGGAGTAATCTACGAGTGGCTGCGGAGCTACCTTCACCCCCGGAACTTTTCTAGCCTCCCATCTGGCAGTAAAGAAAATGCCGATTGGGGGCCCAAGAAGATTGATCAGAACAGTCAGAAGAGCGATCAGTATCGCCACGCGCACAAACGCGCACAGGAACCGTCTCCACAGTGAGACTTGCTCCCAAGCTGTAACGTGAATGAACGCTCCCATTCATTAGATTCTTGCAGCCTCGCAGCGGCGTCGCAATGCAACTGGCGCGCCCCGTTGCTATAGAAGGTAGCCGTTCTTGAGGTCAGGTGGACCTGCAAAGGCTGAAGTGTCAATGGCTGGACATTCGGGTAAGAGGAATCTGACCCCGTGCTCAAATCCGCCGGTGGTGCTGCAGTCGTACTCGTGAGAGTGCGGCACAGGCAGGAGTGCCTGTGCTACTGGGCCGGCGGCGCTGTTGCTCTAGCTCCAAGCGGTATACTACTCTGCGACCAGAGACATGAGCGAAGCGGCGCGAACCATCTTGCAGACTAATGCGGAGGCGGCGCGGGAAACGGTGGGCGACGCGGACCCGGGTTTCCTGTGGGACTTCTGGTATCCGGCGCTGCGGAGCACGGAGATCCGGGGACGCAAGCTTGCAACGGCGGTGCTGCTGGAAGTGCCGCTGGTGCTGGGGCGCACAGCGGATGGAAAAACCTTCGCGATGCGCGACTCCTGTCCGCACCGGGGAATACCACTTTCTTACGGGCATTTTGACGGGCAGACGGTGGAGTGCAGTTATCATGGCTGGCGATTTGATGCGTGCACGGCGCGTTGCGTCGAAATTCCTTCGCTGACGAACCAGGACAAGCTGAAAGTGGATCGAATTTTTGCCGGGCATTATCCGTGCGAGGAGCGAGATGGCTACGTCTGGGTGTATATGAGCTCTGGTGAGCGCAAAGGGGTCAACGCGGCGCCGGGAGCGCGGCTGCCGGATGCGATTCCGGCCGCGCCGGCGCTGCCTCTCTTTACTACGAACAGCAGGGATAAATACAAGATCACGCATCTGAGCTGCGAACTACCTTCACACGTTGACCACGGCATCATCGGCTTGATGGACCCGGCGCACGGGCCGTTTGTGCATCAATCGTGGTACTGGCGGAAGCGGCACAGCATTCACGAAAAAGAAAAGCAGTTTGAGCCGATTCCAAATGGATTCCGGATGAGCAAACATTCGCCGAGCTCGAACAGCCTGCCGTACCAGTTGCTCAAGAAAATGACCGGTGAGCCGGTGACGACCACGATTGATTTCGTACTGCCCAACCAGCGGCTGGAAGAGATTCACAGCGGGAAGCTGTGGTTTTCGAGCCGCGCGACGGTCACGCCGGTGCGGCGCGATTTCTGCCGAATCGATTTCGTGGCGGCGTGGAACGTTTTCTTGCCGGTTCCTTTGTTTCGAGTGTTTGCGAAGAAATTCCTGCGCCAGGATCAGGAGACGATGATCCGGCAGGCGGAGGGGCTGAAGCACGATCCGCACTTGATGCTGATTGACGATGCAGACCGTCCCGCGAAGTGGTATTTCGCGTTGAAGGCCAATTTGCTGGAGTCGAGGCGAACGGGCGAGCCGATGGTGCATCCGATGGCTGGGCCGGTGACGCTGCGCTGGCGGTCGTAAAAACGCTCACAGCCCTGTGCTGCGAAAAGATGGCTTGTTTCCTTTGAAGAGAGATCCTTTCTTACCGAGTCGGAATCGTGGATCGACTCGCCTAGCTTCGCTCAGGACAGCTATCCTCACCGGATAGCTGGTTAACCATAACACCCCCCTCCCCCTATTTTTTGCGTAAGTGTTCATTCTAAAGAGAGTTAAAGTCGTTTGTTTTGATACACTTTTGCAAGTGTTGATTCTAAATAGGTTAGAGCCGGGACTTTTGGGCCAGGATCCGCTACTTGGACGAGGATGTGGCAGTGGAGCGGAGGTCCGGTTTGGGCCCGGGTTCGGTGGGCGGTGTGGGCTGGGCAAAGGAGGAACGGATGGTGCGGCGCCAGTAGTCGGTGCCGAAGGCGTTGATGTATTCACCCTGGGCGAACTGGATGGATTGCAGCAGGGTCTGGCCGAGATAGGCGAGGGTGGAGGCGGTCTTGAGCTTGATCTGGCCCTGAGCGACTCCGGAGAAGAGGCGGGCGAGAGCCGAGCTGAGATCGCAGGCGGAGAGATAACCGCCTGCGAGGTCAGCGGCAATGTTGCGGCCCACCTGCTGGGCGGCGAGCGCTTGCGCTTCCTTGCGAGCATGGAAGAAGCAGAGATGCGGATGCGCCGAGCAGCGGGGAGTGCGGCAGCGGCGGCCATCGGCAAAAGAGAAAGAACACAAAGAGGAACGGTCGTTTTCATGCGCGACCGCAGAGCGGTCCTTTTCATGTGCGACCGCAGAGCGGTCGAGGGAGCGATTGGAAGACATAGGAATCTCCAGATGAGAAGAAATTGAGTTGAAAGGGAATTCTCGCGGGAGGCGAGAGACACTACTGAACCAAGGATATATTACCAGGGTGATTATCAGCTCGTCAAAAGAAACCTGAGGTGAAGGTGTACTCGGCAGATTAGATGCGGCGGGTGATGTTGGGGAAATCGAGCCAGACCTTGATGCCGCAGAAGTGGGAGCCCTCGGTGCAGATGGGGGTGGTAATGCCCGAGCGGAGATGGCACGGCGGGCCGATGTAGCGTGAAAGCTCGGGCTGGACTTCGCGGAGCTGGGCAATTTCGTCCATGGAGGCCTGGTAAATCTCTTCCTGGGCGTTGAAGCAGGTGCGCATGGTCCACTTGTGGAGGAGATGAAGGAGCGAGCCGGATTCGACGAGGCGGATGGACTTGGCGTTGGGAAGGAGATAGAGCGCAATTTCGATGGGTACGCCGCGGTCGAGGAGCTGGTTTTTTGCGGCCCAGGCTTCCTGCATGGCGCGTTCGTAGACTTCTTTGGCGCGCGGATTTTTGGCGACGAGCAGAGGCAGGATGTAATCCGGTTCGCGGGTGTCCGCGAGCGTGAGGAGAGGACGCGAGCCGGGGACCATGCGGTGGCGCTGGTCCTGGCTGTCGGCGGTGTGGCTGATTTTTTTGGCGAAGGTGTAGTTGGCATGCTGGAGAGCGCGCATCATGGGGGAGTGGGCGCTAACGTTGAGAGTTTCCAGGCGGTAGAGATTGCGCGCCGGGTTTAGCAGACGATCGATGGCTTCGGGCTCGCTGCACTGGGCTTCGGTCAAACCGGCAACGGCGCGATAGGCTTCCGCGATGACGTGCAAGGCGCGGGGCGAGTAGTCCACGAGCTTGGAGGTTTTGCCGCCGAGCTTGGCGTCGAATTCACGCGCAAAGGCTTCGCCTGCAACTTTTGCCGGCAGAGTGTCTTTCCATTCTGGCAATTCTTCCAGGGGTTCCGTGCCAAAGCGATCGAAGAACTGCGCGTCAATTTCCTTGACATGCGCGACCATGGCGCCGATGACGGCGCGCGCTTCGCTGGGAGTGTCCGAAGCGGCGCTCATGCGCCACAAACGGTGGAGAACGATGCCGGAAATCGTGTGCACCATGGTGGTGAAGGCGGCGACCGGCAGCACATAACGGGCGATTTCGATGGCGCGCTTTTCGGCGGAGCGCTCGACTTTTTGAATGCGTTTGGTATTGGACATGGCGCTGATGTGCCAGATGTCGTTGAGAATGGAACGAGCATCACAGAGGAGAAGGGCGGAAAGCTCGCGATAGTATTTCCAAGCGCGGACGACGGCGTGTTCGTAAATCTCCTTGCTCTTCTCATCGAAAAAGAGCGAAACGGGCGGGACATAAGCCTGCGCGCGATCGAGCCGCACGTAGCGCTGGCTCTGCTGCTCGGAATTGTAAAAGGGGTGGGCGTGGAGGAATGACCAGACGAATTGGCGGCTGACATTTTCGACGCCAAATTCGAAATGGGCGTGCTGGTAGACGGTGTGGTGGCCGCTGTAAAAGGTTGCGGCGCCGATATTCACGCGCTGCTTTTCGGTAATTTCTTCGGGGCCGATGAGGCGCGGAGCGTAGCAGGTGCGCGCGGCGGCGATGGCCGAATCGAACGGATGCGCGAAGGCGTTGCGAAGGGTTACGCGCGGCGGCGAGGTTTCGACGAGTTCACCGGAGGGCGCGCCTTCGAACATGCGGGATTGCGAGGCCACGATGGAAAGCTATTCTACACGGATGGGACGGCGCGCACATCCGGCGAAGATTCTAGGAATGCAAGAGAGGGACAGGGAGAAATGCCTGTCCCGCAAGAAGAACGCCATCGCGAGGCTTCGCTTGTGGAAGCGGAGCATGGAGGCGAATGTTGCTGGAAGTACGAGAGGGAAAAGCGGCAGCAGGGCTGCCGCACTCCACACATTACTTCTTGGCGGCTTCGGCTTTGGCGGCGGCGTCGGCGTATTTCTTGGTGAAGCGTTCGACGCGACCCGCTGTGTCGATCAGCTTCTGCTTGCCCGTGAAAAACGGGTGGCAGTTCGAGCAGATTTCGACGCGCAGCATGTCGCCCTTAATGGTCGAGCGCGTCTGAAAATTATTACCGCAGGCGCAGTGCACCGTAACGGGATGATAGTTGGGGTGAATACCGGGTTTCATGAGGCTCCATTCCGTCGCGGCCGGTCTGCACGGCTTTCCCATCAGGATTGGGGCGCTGCAGCCGCGTCGCTAGGTCGCGAGGCAATCATTAATCATACGCGAAGTGTCAAATTCGCGCCAACCGTTGCTTGCGGGCGGAATGGTTTATCGCCTCAGATTGTTTACGCTTCCGCGAGTTTCCAACGAGTGGCGGATTCAACGAAGTTCGGGGCGTGCTCGTCCTGGCCGAAGACGGTTTGCGGCTTGACTCGATAGACAAGGCCACCAGAAGACTCGAGCAGCGGGAGGACATTGCCGCCGTACTTGCGATCGTAGAGATCCGCGATCTGCTTCCACTGCTTTCGGTCTTTGATTTCTTGCGCGAAGCCCTCGAGGATTACGGCTTCGTCGGCTTTTTCCGTTCCGATGACACAATGGGCTTGCGCGGCAATGTTTTTCGCCTTGCGCGTGCGAGGGCCGGTGCTGAACCAGAAAGCGTCTTCCCACCAGATGCCCCAAACAAGCATGAGGTGTGGCCGGCCATCGGAGCGCGAAGTAGCGATCCAGTAGTTGTGCGATTTTTCGAGCCGCTCAAGCGCCCAGGCCCAGGGCTTGAGGCCCGAGGCTGGGTCTCGAGGAGTCTCGAGCGCGTCCGGCCAATAGGGACGACTTGCGTTTGGTTCGCGCATGCGGGTTCTCCTTCGCTGTTTCCTCCAAGTCAAATAAAAGGAATCTTAGCAGGCTGCAGGAGCGAATTTCGGGTATTACAAGCTCGGCACTGGTCGGGAAGTTTCTAGGAAATGAAGCAGCAGCCGATACGGTAGCTGCCTTCGCTGGTGCGCGTGGACCAGACGGGCTTGAGATTAACGCGCACAGGCGGAAGAATCGGAACATGCAAAACGGCGAGCAGATTATCAGGAAGATCTTCAGCCGAATCGAGTTCCAGAGCAACTCCGCCAAAACCGAGGTCGAGGACGCGAGCGCGGCGCGCTCCCTGTTCGCCGAGTATGGCATAGGCGTTGGTGCCGGTCATCGAGACGCGCTCCGCCTTGCGGGGCACCGTATATACGTGCGGCGCTTGGGACACCGGAGAAGGAGAGGGCGTGGAAATGCCTGCCGCTGCGGCGGATGCCGCAACGGTCAGCGCGTTTTCAGCTTTCTCGGCAGTCCGTTTGGTTTCGATAGAGATGGTTCTTGAGGCAACGTCGGGTCGCTCTGCGGGAGCGGGGGCCGGGGATTCCGGATTGAGAGCGGTCCGTGTGGGCGTGTCGGTGACCTTTCCGTGATTTGCGTGCTTCAAGCGATAGAGGCGCTCGTCGGCGACTCGAATGAGTTGATCGGCCTGTTCGCCGTCCTGGGGAAACGTGGCCACGCCGTGATCCATGCTGACACTGACGCTGAGTTGGAGGGGCCGGAGCATTTCCGCGAACACGGCTTCGACGCGGCGGCTGAGCGCCAAAGCTTGGGCGGCGTCGGTCTGCGGCAATAGCAGAGCGAATTCATCGCCGCCGATGCGAAATGCCGAGTCGGAAGTGCGCAATGCGCTCTTTAACGTCGTTGCTGCCGAGCGGAGGACCTCATCGCCGCGCGGATGACCATGCCTGTCGTTGACTTCCTTGAAGCGGTGTAAATCAAGAATAACAAGAGCCAGTGGCAAGCCATAGCGCCGAGCGCGGTTCAGTTCTTTTTCGAAGGCTTCGTTGAAAAGCCTGCGATTGTAAAGCCCGGTCAAAGCATCCGTCACCGCATTGAGCTGAAGTTTTTTCAACTCGTCATATTCGATCAGGACGGGAACACGGAACCATCCGGCGGATCCCAAAACATCCACGAGCGCGGTTTTCAGAGAAACAGGGCGGTGCAGAAGTTCACTAAACTCTCGCCGCCGGACGAGCATCTCATCCCAGAATTGAAGACATTGGCTCTCGCGCAGATCGAGGTGAGTGACCGCGCGAAAATAACGTTGCAGAAACTGGCCGCGCGCGGGCAGATCGAGGCTCTCGAGCGTATCCGCCAACAACTCGAGATACGAATCTTCAATCGGCAAGCGCGGGGCCGCAGACGTGCCAGGGCTGGGCATACTGCGTGTACACCTTAAGTTTACTTATTCCCCGCGGGGTATGGGGAGAGAGCATACAGCCTTCAGGATATTGGGAGCAAGCTGACTTCCAATCAAGGGGAAAATCCATCGGTTTCGAACCAAAAGGCTGAAGCAAATCGTGGCGGCTATCCTATTATAATCAAAGGGTATAGGCAAATTCTTCCATTGTGGCCAACGCGAGGATTTTATCAGGTGTGTAACAGAAGTACCCAGTTGGTCAGCTTTATGACCAAAAGTTGGTAGTGGATTTAGTCGAGTGGTCGAAGAAATTCCAAGCCGAACAGCCGAGTGTCCCCAACGAGATCCTGCCGCAACACGCGTGCTGCAATTGGAGGAGTCTCGTTGGGGACCAGGCTGGGCGTAACCGGGGATGGGGCGGGAATGGTCAGCTGAATCATCTGATCAAGCCTGAGGACATGGGAAGAGGCAATACAGGCCCCTGTAGCGCTGATATTGAACGTCTTAGTAAGCTCAATGAAATCGACCCCGGACAGGTCAGTGCCGCGCAGGAAAACAGGGACCTGGAGCCGGATACGAGGGGAATGGCGAAGCTTGGAATATTGCACGCCGTGCCCTGCCTTATTGGAAAGTTGTGTCCCCAATGGCGTCCTTTGGTACTGCAGCCCTAGTACGGATCTGAGCAGCTTGAATGCCGGATACCTGAGCGATTAATGCTAAGTAATAGATGTGTTTTCAATAGGTTAGATCGAACTGCCCGCGGCTAGAGGCTCTATCTGTGTAATCTGCCCACGGAGAATACCACTTCCGTTCCGGAAATGTGCAAAAGGAACGCATTTACCATTGACAGTCGGATTTAGGTCTGCGAGCATGGCTAAATCCGCGAGGGAAAATATTTTCCACTATTCGGGTATGGACTGAGGATTTCGAATGGGTGTGAGCCTGACTCCATCTTTGAGTTCCGATCAGAAAAAGCCCACGGCCATCCCGCTTGCATATGTCATTCGGCTTCTGGACACGCTCGACGAAGCCCTCATGATCGTGGAACGTGGCGGGCGAATTGTTGTGACAAATCTGCGCGCGCGCCAATGCCTTGAATCGTTGGATCACAAAGAAAGCTCACAACCGGATTTTTTCCAGGATTTGCTGAGAAAGGATGTGAAAGAGATCCTCGAAACGCTGCAAAACGGCGAACGGGAACTCGAGCTGGAAGTGGCGGGCAGCGAGAATAAATTGTGCGCGCGCATTCAGTGGCTGCCTGAGCCGGATTGGCTCATCGTTCAATTTGAGTTTCAAAAGAGTGCGCCCTCGGATCAGGTTCCAGGCACACAGCTGACGGTGCAGGAGCTGCTGCAGGAGCGCGAAATCACCTATCGAAATCTTCTCGCCGCGTATTTAAAGCTGCAAGAAGTGAACCGGCAGAAGACATTGTTTCTCGCGTCTGCAGCGCACGAACTGAAGACTCCGCTGGCGGTAATCAAAGGTTACTACGACCTGCTGCTGACGGGTTCGATCGGCAGGCTGACGGAGAAACAGAGGGATATTTTAGAGGAGTCGAAGGAAAACTCTGAGCGGTTGGTGCGGCTGGTGTCCATGTTCCTGAATTATTCAGCGCTCGAGAGCGGCAAGCTGGTTCTGCAGCTTCGCGAAAATGATCTACGCGATTGCCTCGAGGAACTCGCCAATCGGTGGTCCGATGCATTTCAGCGGAAAGGGGTCAAGCTGGAAACTTCTTTGGATCCCTCGATATCGAGCTTTCGTTTCGATTATCAGAAGGTGCAGCAGACCGCGGCAAATCTTCTGGACAACGCGTTGAAACACACTCCGAGCGGCGGGGTGGTCACATTGAAAGTGGCACCGCATTTTTGGGAACGCCGAGTGACCGAGGCGAGCCCGGTCGAAGAGCGCCGCCGCTTCCGTCTTCCGCGGCCCAACAGCGTGGAGGTGAGCGTGATTGATTCGGGCCCGGGTCTTGCCCCGGAACACCATCAGGAGATATTTGAAGATTTTGTGCGCGTGGACCGCAACACTTCGGGGATGGGGCTGGGCCTTGCAATTTCGAAACGGCTCGTGCAAGCGCATCGCGGCAAAATCTGGGTGGAGAGCGAGACAAACCGCGGGAGTAAGTTTACGTTTTTATTGCCGATGGATCAGAATTAGTTCGGGCTGTTCTGCAAGGGAAAGAGGAGAAACCGATGGCGGCCAAAGAAAAGATTCTCGTCGTGGATGACGAGCCAAGTATTCGAAAATATCTGCAAACGCTGCTCGAGGTGGAAGGATTTGACGTCGAGAGCGTCAGCTCCGGTAAGGACGCCATTGAAAAGATCAGCGGCGGAGAGCGGCCGGAATTCATTATTTTGGATGTGCTGATGCCGGAACTGAACGGTATTGAAACGCTGAAAGAGCTGATGAAGATCGATCGCAGCCTCAACATCATCATGCTGTCGTGTTCGAACGAGGTCGGCACGGTGGTGGAGGCCATCCGCATCGGCGCGCACGACTACCTGACCAAGCCATTTGAAAAGACCGAGCTGGATGCGGCGCTGCTAAAATCGCGCAAGAAGAAAGAGCTGGTCACAGAAAATCAAGCGCTGAGGGATTACTGCGATCGAGTGACGGAGGACCTGAGCTTTCTCGCCGCGAGCCCGCAGATGGTTCGGATCCGCCAGCAAATCCTGCAGATCGCCCCGGTAGACGTGCCGGTTTTTATCTGTGGAGAAAGCGGCGTAGGCAAGGAAGTGGTGGCGCGGATGATACATCTGCGTTCGAAGCGGCGCAACCAGCCGTTTGTGAAGGTGAACTGCGCTGCGCTGCCCGGCGAATTGCTGGAATCCGAGCTGTTTGGATTCGAGCAGGGCGCCTTCACGGGCGCGGTGCGCAGCAAGCCCGGCAAGTTCGAGATTGCGAATAAGGGGACCATCTTCCTCGACGAAATAGCGGAGATGAGCACGCATCTCCAGGCGAAGCTACTCCACGTCCTGCAGGATCACCAGTATTCACGACTGGGCGGGCGGCACATGGTCGAGACCGACGTACGCGTGCTGGCGGCAACCAATGTGGATGTCCAGGAAGCAATGAAAACCGGACGTTTTCGCGAGGACCTCTATTACCGGCTTAACGTTCTTTCCATTCTGGTGCCACCGCTCCGCGAGCGTTTGGTCGAAATTCCGCTCCTTTTTCGGCATTTCTTGGAGAAGTACAGCGAAAAATTTGGAAAAACGCCGCAGGTACCGTCGAAGTATCTAATGGATGCAGCGGTGAATTATCCCTGGCCTGGAAATTTGCGCGAGCTGGAAAATTTTGTGAAGCGCTACGTGATCTTAGAAGACGACGAAGGCAGCCTCCGCGAGTTGATTGAGATGTCCTCGGCGAGACAGCGGACGTCCCCGCGCGAGGAACCCGCAGCTCCCCGTGAACAGGGGTTAAAAGCGCTGGTTCGGGGCTTGAAGGACGAAGCTGAAACGGAAGCGATCGCGGACGCGCTGGAGAAAACGCGCTGGTGCCGCAAGGATGCCGCAAAGATGTTGGGCATCAGCTATAAGGCGCTGTTGTATAAGATGCGGCAATTCAATCTCGACACGCCAAGGACGCGACGGTCCGCCGCTGCGGCCGCACCGGTGGAGGCATCGCCGGTCGGCGCGGCCCGGAACGAATAGGGTAACGCGTTCCTCTAGTCATTTACGGGGACCACGGAAAATAAGAACAGGCTTTGCGCCCGGCACGCCAATGCTGCTATTGTTCCCCGCGGGTTAGCGGCAGTGTGCGAATGGTGGCATGCACTCAGGCTTTTAGTTGTCCCACAGCAAGGACAATTCGGATGATGGGCAGGGGAGCAGTCTCAAAGGCTTGAGCTGCGGTCCGAGTGGAGGCTGGAATTGATGACGGAACGCCGCACGACGCGACGCTATGATTTGTCCTTGCCGGTGATCGTTCGGGTACCGACGGAACGTGCAGTGGAGACGCAAAAAGGAAAGACGCGAGACATTTCCCCGCGTGGCCTCTACTTTGTCATTGCGCAAGATCTAGAGTCAGGATCTGAGATTGATATCACGCTGACGCTCCCATCTGAAATTACGCACGGCACGGATGTTTTTGTTCGCGCGCTGGGCAGAGTGATCCGTGTCGAACGGCGAATGGAAGACGACCGCACCCGCATGGGGGTGGCTGCCGTGATCGAGCGTTACGACATCATTCGCAGTGATGCTGCGGGCCGCGCCTGAGTTCGTAAGACATGCGGCGCAAGTCTCCTCTTGAATTAGATTGCTTCTCAATCCGCTCTTTTTCCGGTTTCGCCGAGCCCGAGGTCCAGAGTCAGCTTTTCCAATGAGTAGGCACCGCGACCGAATTCCGCCAAAATCCTTTTCACCCGATTGTGCCGCAAGAAACTTGGCTGACTGTTGGTGAAAAGGAGTTGTTTAGTGTGCCGCAGAGCCACCTTTCCTCTTTTGGGAGTAGACTAAATTTTTGTGGCGGCCAGCCAGGGAGATCCACTTTGAGTAATGAAGGCTTAATTGTAGTCACGGGTGCGGGCGGATTCATCGGAGGCAATCTTGTCGCTGCACTCCGAGAGCAAGGCTTTAAGCAGATTCGTGCTATCGATATAAAGCCATTCAACGAGTGGTACCAACAGTTCAGCGACGTCGAGAATTTATCCCTAGACCTGAATATCAAGGAAAATTGTGAAACAGCGGCCAAAAATGCCTGCGATATCTACAATCTCGCTGCGAACATGGGAGGGATGGGCTTTATCGAGCACAACAAAGCCCTTTGTATGCTCTCGGTTCTCATCAACACACAATTGCTCCAAGCCTCTGTAAAGTGCGGCGTGAAGCGATATTTCTTTGCTTCTTCTGCGTGCGTGTACAACGGGGACAAGCAAAAGACTTTCGAAGCGCCCTCGCTGAAGGAAGAAGACGCCTATCCAGCTCTTGCCGAAGACGGCTATGGCTGGGAAAAACTATTTTCTGAGCGGATGTGCCGGCATTTCCGGGAAGATTTCGGGTTATACACGCGTGTGGCGCGCTTTCACAACGTGTACGGTCCCTGGGGGACGTGGGACGGTGGCCGGGAGAAGGCGCCCGCGGCAATCTGCCGGAAAGTGATTGCTGCAAAAGTGAGCGGCAAGCACGAGATTGAGATATGGGGCAGCGGCGAGCAGACCCGCAGCTTCATGTACACAGACGATTGCATCAAGGGCATTCAGCTGATCATGGATTCGGAAATCCTGGAGCCGATCAACCTAGGTTCGAGCGAAGCTGTGAGCATCAATCAATTAGTGGATATGGTCGAAGGTATCGCGGGGATAAAGCTGAAACGAGACTACGATTTAAGCGCACCCAAGGGCGTAAACGGGCGGAATAGCGACAACAGGCTGATCAAGAGATACCTCAACTGGGAGCCGAGTATTCCCCTGCGGACGGGTCTGGAGAAAACCTACGCCTGGATCTACGACCAATATATGGGTAAGCAGGGGAGCAGATTAGTGGTTGAAGGGAAATCTTCTTCGGCAAGGTGATCAGACTATATCGCAAGAAAAAGTAGCGCCCGAGCAGAGCAGGTGTTCGCGAAGACTTGGGTTGCCGCGGACGGGTCTTGGTGCGCGGTGACGGCCTGAAAATCAATTCTACTGTTGAGTCTAGAGAAAATCCTTCGCTAGACTGGAGCATATTTTTTCTCATAATCTCCCTGAAAGAAGAGGGTGGACACCAAGGTAGTACTGGTGCTTTAGACTCGATCCCACACATAAGTGTCGTGTAATCTGCATGTTATATCGCGCAGAGTCTTCCGACCGACTTTGCCACTCCCTCTCGTCGATGGTCTGCTGGGTGCATCTCCGACTAGGTCAAGGCACTGCCCGACTATGCGCCGAGAGACCGCAACTAGGAACTCGCACCCGGAAGCGAACAACCATCTCCCGCCGGAAGAGATTCTCTTCGGACGGTCGCCGACGATGGCTGAACTGCGCGGGCGGGCAGGAAAGATATGCAGCTCGAATATCCCTGTGCTCTTGCAAGGTAACGGAGGAACCGGCAAGGAAGCTCTGGCCCGGTGGATTCACGCGCATTCCGCATTCACGGGAGGCGAGTTTGTAAAAGTAAACTGTGCCGCCATTCCGGGAACACTACTCGAGAGTGAACTGTTTGGCTATGAAAAGGGCGCGTTTACAGGCGCGCAGGCTCCGAAACCGGGGCGAGTCGAGCTGGCGCAAAATGGCACGCTCTATTTGGATGAGATTTCTGACTTAGACATAGAATTGCAGAGCAAACTTCTCAATTTTATACAAGACGGCTCTTTTTCGCGGATTGGTGGCGAGGCCGAGCGGAAGGTCGAAACACGCATAATTTGCTCGACCCATAAAGACTTAGAAGAGGAGATTGTCGCGGGAAACTTTCGAGCTGACCTGTTTTATCGCATCAATGTGTTTCGGCTGCGGTTGCCGCGGCTTAGTGAACGGAGAGAGGATATCCCCGCGCTCGCAGAGTATTTCCGCACTCACTACGAGAAACAGTTTGCTAAGGTGTCGCAGCCGCTCGACTCGGAAATGCTCCAATACCTCCAGAATTTGGACTGGTCCGGAAACATTCGTGAGCTTTCCAACTGCATCGCACGATACGTGATTATCGGCCCGGAGGCGTCGATAGTCCAAGAATTGCCGCAGAAACACACTGCGCTCGCGCAGGGACATTCCGGCGAGGCCGAGACCAGGTCGCTGAAGCATGTCGCTAAGGAAGCGATCCGCAAGGTGGAACGAAACGTCATTCTCGAAACGCTGCGAGCTAATCAATGGAACCGCCGCAAGACAGCGCAGGCGCTCAAGATCAGCTACCGCGCACTGATCTACAAAATTCGTGATGTTGGACTAATATCGAAGCGAGCGAATCTCCTGAGCGGCACTCCACAATCTGGCGCGCAAGCTCGGCAACCTTCCACTGACTAGTACCGTCCATTCCCGACAAAAAGAAACTCGAGCAGACGCCAGGCTGCTAGGAATGAGAAATCAGCCGGTCGTTTAGCAATGCAGTAATACCAGCTTCATCTTGTGAACTGCTGGTTGCCCAGACTCGTAACCAGCACTATTGCCTATCAAGGATCCTGGCCTCCTGTTCCTGGCTTGGTTCGTCCTCTCGGCCAAAGAATCGTTGGCCTAGGGTAATGCGCGGTCAGTGCCCAAGAGACTCTGGGCCTTGCCCCAAAACTGTTCTTCAAACCAGTATTCAACTTCCTGTTCTCCCTCTATCCTTCGCGTGAAGTTAGGACCAGAGAAGCAACTATTTCAGCTACAGCGGACCCCCCCCCGTCCCCGGCCTACGAGCTGACCCAAGCCCAGACGAAGTAATGAGAGTGAAAAGTATTCGTGTGTGCGTTCGCACCGTACTTTTCTTAGCGACGAACTTCGAGGGGAGTCTCGATGAAAGCCGGTCACGTAGAGTCGCGGAAGCGAACTCAAATATCATTTCGCAAAGTCAGGAAGCAGTTGCAGCACTGCGCGGTACTGTTAGTTGTGGCGCTAGCGCCTGTGGTACTGCTGAGCGGTTGCACAGGCTTGGTTAGTAGCGCCAGCACCACTGGCAATCCACCCCCGCCGTCGGCTCTGGACATTACGAACGTACAAACAAGCTCGGTCTCAACCTCTAGCTCTCAGGTCGTTTGGACAACGAACGTCGCTGCCGATTCCGCGGTAGATTTTGGAATGAGCAATTCCTACGGATCCAGTACGCCGACCGATTCGGCAATGGTCACGAGCCACCAGGTAACGCTTTCCGGCCTGGCCGCCGGTACGACCTACTATTACCAAGTTAATTCGACTGACTCCAAGAGTAACCACGGGAAGAGCGGTGGCCACACATTCAAGACATCCGGTTTCAGCATTGCGGGCACGATCAATCCTGCAACGGGGGGAAGCGGAGCGACGTTGACACTGAGCGGGGCGGCTAGCGCCAACACGACGGCGGATAGTGTGGGGAATTACACATTTGCCGGATTAGCGAACGGGACGTACACGGTTGCTCCCAGTCGCGCAGGTTTTACCTTTATTCCTAGCAGCCAGAGTACGACGGTGAATGCGGCCAACGTTACGGGAGTGAACTTCACGGACACGGCGCAGACTTTTAGTATTTCCGGGACGATCAGTCCTACGGCGGGAGGGAGCGGGGCAACGGTGACGCTGAGCGGAGCCGCGAGTGCCACGACAACCGCCAACAGCGCAGGAGCGTACACGTTCACCGGCTTGGCGAGCGGGGCTTACACCATAACGCCGAGCAACACGGGTTACACGTTCACTCCGGTGAGCCAAAACGTGACTGTGAGCACGGTCAACGTAACAGGAATGAACTTCACAGCGAATGCGGCACCGGTGGCGCCTACGATCACTACGCCGCCAGCGAACCAGACGGTGACGGCGGGGCAGACAGCGACGTTCACGGTGGTGGCGGCAGGGACCGCGCCGCTGAGCTACCAGTGGCAGAAGAACGGGGCAAACATTGCCGGAGCCATTTCGGCGAGCTACACGACACCGGCAACGGCGACTACAGACAGTGGATCGACGTTCCGAATGGTGGTGACGAACACGGCAGGGACGGTGACGAGCGCAGCGGCGGCGCTGACGGTGAACCCAGCTCCGGTGGCGCCGACGATCACCACGCCGCCGGCGAACCAGACGGTGACGGCGGGACAGACGGCGACTTTCACGGTGGTGGCGGC